>Ga0114973_10001475_pt1 | contig 17584 bp, 20 predicted proteins | sample M_140807_MF_Meta_FD_87025 | JGI IMG/M metagenome (GOLD analysis project Ga0114973, IMG submission 87025) | Freshwater microbial communities from Lake Montjoie, Canada to study carbon cycling - M_140807_MF_MetaG | ecosystem: Environmental > Aquatic > Freshwater > Lake | place: Lake Montjoie...
AGCTACGCACGGTGGCATCCATCTCGTGGCATTTGACACCAAAAGCGATGCCACAGGGATGCCTTTTGCGTCAATTGCGACCATGGGGAGGGTTTTGATCAAATCGCTAGGCTTTTCCTATGCCAGCCGAAAAAAAACGCAAGGCCCGCCAAACCTGGACGCTGGAAAAGGACGTAGTTGACAAACTGCGCCTCCTGGGCAAGCTCCTCCACCGCACCCCGTCAGGGGAGCTAGCCGCTGCAGTGGATGCCTGGATTGCCAATCACCGCGATGAATTGGTGGCTGAGCAAAAGTCCGAAAACGGCAAAGAAAAGGCCATGGACCCAGGCAAACCGCCATGTTCAGCCCCCTGATTGGCCTGCTAGTGGCCACATCTCTGGCGCCGGTGGATCCAGAACTGATCCGCAGCAGCTATGGCCAGGAGGCGCTGTTTCGCTTTGAGCTGGGGGTGGATGCGGGCTTAGGCATGGAAACTCCGAAAATTTGCCCTGACCCGCGCCAAGGCTGGGGGGCATCGGCCCAGCACCAGGCCATGGAGGCCGCCCTAAAGCGGGGTCAATTTTTTGAGGCTGGCAAGGAGCTGGGGGCGTGGCAGAAAGCGGGGCAGTGCCGCTGAGGCTGGGCGGTGGCGGCTCAGTCGCCGTAGCAAGCAAAGCCAAGGGCTGCATCGAAACAGTGGTCCCTAAGGCCCTGGGCGGCAGGGTCTTGGGCCATCAGCCGCTGCAGGATGCGCTGTTGATCCACCGGGGAAAGCTCGCCATCGGCGCCCCACTTCAGGCAGGTGTCGTCAAGGCTGGCTCGATCCATATCAGCACCTCCTGACAATGGGCTCAATTTAAGAGCGGGCCACCAGCACTGGCGCCCCTAGGGCCGGGAGAAAAAAAGGAGAATAGATAAGAAATTCAAATGTAAATTGCAAAACCGACAACGCCTTGCTGGCAAAGCGCTAGGGATGTTTGGTCAGCGCTGGGCTTCAACATTGATTTCAGCAGCAATGCGATTAAAAATATTTCCGCCTTCATCTAACATTGGTGGCACTGATTTTAATTTTGCTGATAGCTTCGGTAAAAAACAATAAAAGCACGGGCAAAAGATTTACTCAGGGCCAACTCAGCACGATACAAAAACAATCAACAGAAGCACTTACCCCTACACTCTCACTCCCGATGCTTCCAGCACATGCTGGTGGATGCCTGAAACAACCTTAAATCTGTGTAGAACTTTGGACAATTGGGCCCCCCTTCAATGCTGATCCCAGTGCTACTAACCCAATTGGCTTTACCAGGCCCAAACCCCGGTTGGGATTGGCCTGGACCGCCCTCCAGCCTGATCCGGGTGGTTACCGAAGGTAGCTTTCAGGCGATGATCAATGACTTCAAGCATGCCTATGGCCTGCAACGGATGCCAGGGGTCACGGTGACCAACCGCTGTGAACGCACCAGCTACAACCGCAGCACCAGCACCGTATGCATCTCACCGGCCATGATCAATGGTCTGGCCCGGCTGGGGGACGGCGCCCTGGTTTTTGTGGTAGCCCATGAACTGGGCCACCACCTGCAAAACGCTATCCCACAATTGGTGGGACCAATGCCGAGCCGTACCCAAAGGGAACTGCAAGCCGATTGTTTGGCTGGAATTCTGCTGAGCCGCAACGACAAATTACATATGAGTGATCAGGATGTGCAAGAGGCCCTAACTGCAGCCCAACGGCTTGGGGACAGCACCTATGACCACTTCAATCACCACGGCAGCGGTGAAATGCGGATGCTGGCCGTCCGTTCTGGCATGCGCTACGGCCGCCAAGGCGTTCGAGATAACTACTTCCCGCTCTTCTGTGGGCTAGAGGGTGGTGGCACCAAAAAACGGCTGGGCGATACGTCTTTCAAGGCAGCAGAAAATATGGGTCGCCTGAGATTCGAACTCAGGACCAATCGGTTAAAAGCCGAATGCTCTACCGCTGAGCTAGCGACCCTTTGCCCCATCGGGCAGAGTCGAAAGTATCACGTCAACATCCCTAATTCAGATGTGCCCAAGCCCTTGGCCTGAACCCCAGCTTGAGGCCGCCGCCTGGGTGGCCCCCAGCGCTGTGGTGATTGGCGATGTGCAACTGGAGGAGGGGGTAAGCCTCTGGCCCACGGCGGTGCTGCGGGCAGACCTCTGCCCGATTCGCATCGGCGCCAACAGCAATGTGCAGGATGGCGCAGTGCTCCATGGGGAACCGGGTAAACCGGTGCTGATCGGCCGCCACGTGACCATCGGCCACCGGGCGGTAATCCATGGGGCCCAGCTGGGCGACGGATGCTTGATCGGCATCGGCGCCATCGTGCTCAATGACGTGCATGTGGGGGCCGGCGCCCTGGTGGCGGCAGGGGCCGTGGTCACCCGGGATGTGGCCCCCGGCAGCCTGGTGATGGGCACCCCCGCCCAGCTAAAGCGGGAGCTCAGCGCCGAGGCGATCGCCGCCCAGCGGGCCCATGCCCTCCACTACCGCCAGCTGGCTGAGCAGCACGCCCAGGCGGGCTAGAGGTGGGCGAAACCAGGGTCGCTCATCGATTGGGGCATGGGCGCCTCCAGCCCTTCGAACCAGGCCACCGCTCGCTCGAGGTCCTCCAGCAGCTGATCGGCCATGTCGCGCGAGAAACCAGCCCGCACCACAAAGCGCAGCACCGACCGCTCTTCACAGGCCGCTGGAAGGGTGTAGGCCGGCACCAACCAACCCCGTTCCCGCAATTTGTCGGCCAGCTGAAACACATCCCAATGGTTGATGCCGGGGGCCCGCTCCACGGCAAACACCGGCAGCTGGCCCAGGGGGTGGCTCACCAGCCGCAGGGGCCCAAGGGCGGCAATGCCATCGGCCAGGTGGCAGGCAATCGCCTCCAGCATCGCCATGCGATGGGCATAGCCCTGGTGGCCCAGGTGCAGGAAATTGAAGTATTGACCCACCACCTGGGCCCCGGGCCGGGAGAAATTCATGCCAATGGTGGGCATCTCACCCCCCAGGTAATTGACATTGAAACGCAGCTCCTCCGGCAGCTGGGCTTGGTCGCGCCAGAGCACCCAGCCCACCCCCGGCAGCACGCCGCCGTACTTATGGCCGCTGGCATTAATCGACACCACCCGGGGTAGGCGGAAATCCCAAGCCCAATCGGGGGAATTGAAGGGGGCCACAAAACCGCCGGAGGCCGCATCCACATGGATCGGAATATCGAGGCCGCTGCGCTCCTGCAGCTGATCGAGGGCCAGCTGGAAGGCATCGATGGGCTCGTAGCTGCCATCAAAGGTGCTGCCCACGATGCCCACCACGCCGATCGTGTTGGCATCACAGCGTTTCACCGCCTCCTCGGCGGTTAGGTGCAAGCGGTCTTGGCTGAGCGGCACCAGCCGCGGTTCCACATCGAAGTAGGCGCAAAACTTGTCCCAGCAGATCTGGGTGTTGGCCCCCATTACCAGGTTGGGGCGGGAACTGTCGGCACCGGCCGCCTGCTGCCGCTGGCGCCAATGCCACTTCATCACCAGGCCCCCGAGCATGCAGCCCTCGCTGGAGCCCGTGGTGGAGGTGCCCACGGCGGCACTGGCATCCGGGGCATGCCAAAGCTCCGCCAGCATCCGCAGGCAACGCTCCTCCAGTTCGGCGGTTTGGGGGTATTCATCCTTATCAATCATGTTTTTCTCGGCGCACTCCTCCATCAGCCGCCGGGCCTGGGGTTCCATCCAGGTGCCCACAAAGGTGGCCATGTTGAGCCGGGCGTTGCCGTCGAGCATTAGGTGGTCGTGGATCAGCTCATAGGCCAGATCCGCCTCCAGGCCATGGTCCGGCAGGCGGTTGCGGGGAATCTCCGCCGGCAGCTGGGCCGCCGCCATCCGGGCGCTATGGCGGGAATTGAGGTGGAGAAACTCTGAGCGGTTCCGTTGAACCATGGGGGTAAAAGACGTAGCTGCTGGCATTCAAAGCTGCCTTGGCCAATTGCGCTGCCCCTCGCCCCCTGGCAATTTGCTGCGAATGGCAAAAACAAAGGCCTGGGCTGCCGGAAAGTCCTTAAGATCAGCGTCGTCTTAATCACCTGCCCCATGGATCTCCGGCTTGTCCTGGTAGCTCTCCCGATCCTGCTGGCCCTGGGCTGGGCAGGCTTCAACATCGGCCGTGCCGCCCTGGGTCAGCTGCAGCTGATGATCAAGCGAGCTGGCGGTTGAGCGTTTGAAGGTTTTGGTGATCGGCGCCGGCCTCGCTGGCGCCGAAGCTGCTTGGCAGGTGGCCCGGGCTGGCGTAGCCGTCACCCTGGTGGAAATGCGGCCAGGCTGCCAGTCGCCCGCCCACCACAGCGGTGAATTCGGAGAGCTGGTTTGCAGCAACAGTTTTGGGGCCCTCTCTAGCGACCGGGCCGCAGGCTTGTTGCAACAGGAATTGCGCCAGCTCGGTTCCCTGGTGATTGCCACCGCAGACCACCACGCTGTGCCGGCCGGGGGAGCCCTGGCCGTGGATCGGGGTCGCTACGGCGCCGCCCTCACCGCCGCCCTTGAGCAACATCCGCTGGTGACGGTGGAGCGGCGGGAACAACTTCACCTGCCCAGCGCCGAGCAAATCACTGTGCTCGCCACCGGACCATTAACCAGTGAGCCCCTGGCCGCATCCCTGGGCCAGTTCACCGGCAGGGAAGCCTGTCATTTTTTTGATGCCGCCAGCCCGATCGTGGCCGGGGAAACCATCAACCTCAGCAAGGCCTTCCGCGCCAGCCGCTACGACAAGGGCGACGCCGATTACATCAACTGCCCGATGGACCAGGAGCAATACCTGAATTTCCGCGGGGCCCTACTGACAGCGGAGCAGGCGGAGCTCAAGGATTTTGAAAAAGAAAACGCCAACTTCTTTGAGGGCTGCCTGCCGATCGAGGAGCTGGCCCGCCGCGGGGAAGACACCATGCGTTACGGGCCCTTGAAACCGATCGGCCTCTGGGACCCGCGCTGGGGGGACGTAACCGACAGGGAGGTGCGCCGCGCCCGCCGCGCCTACGCGGTGGTGCAACTGCGCCAGGAGGACAAGGATGGCCGCCTCTGGAACCTGGTGGGCTTCCAGACCAACCTCAAGTGGGGGGAACAAAAGCGGGTACTGCAGCTAATCCCGGGCTTAGAGGAGGCCGAATTCGTGCGCTTTGGCGTGATGCACCGCAACACCTTCCTGGAGGCGCCCCAGCTGCTAGATCCCAGCCTGCAATTCCGCCAGCGGCCCACGCTGCTGGCGGCGGGGCAGATCACTGGCACCGAGGGCTATGCCGCCGCCGTGGCCGGCGGCTGGTTGGCCGGCACCAACGCCGCCCGGCTGGCCCAGGGGCTGGGGGCCATCAGCTTGCCCCCCACCACCATGATCGGCGCCCTCACGCATTTCATTGCGGAAGCCCCCTGTGATGGCAAGGGCAAACGCGGCGGCTTCCAGCCCATGCCCCCCAACTTCGGCCTGTTGCCGGAACTGGCGGAACCCGTGCGCGATAAGCGCCGTCGCTATGGGGCCTACCGGGACAGGGCCCTGGCAGACCTGGCCACGGCCTTGGATTCGGTATCCCTAGATACCTAAAATCCACCTCGCCCCCTCCGCCCCCCCCAAATGGGGGGGGTTACATCCCAAAAGTGCACATATGCCTTTTCCCATGGCTAGGTTTGCAGGAGCACAGAAGCACAGCCCGTGCCCAACAATCGCCCGGACTCGCTACTTTTTCTGCTGGCCAACTTTAAAAAGCAGTTTCTTGCCCTTTCCGCGGCAGAAGCTGAAGTGTTTGTAAATGTGGCCCAGAACCCCGGTTGCACATCCCAGGAAATACAAAATCAGTTAAATATCGACCAACCCCACGCCTCCCGCACCCTCAGCAAACTTGTTGAAAAGAAATATCTGCGGCGCCTCAACAACCCCAAGCAACTGCGCCAGAAGGTTTACTACTTAACCCCGGTAAAGGGTATGCAAGCCCTGAACGAATGGATAGATTCCTCTTGGCAAAAACTATTGAATGACCCTGACCTGGGCCTGGCCCGCCTTTGTGCCGCCCTAGAATCAGCGCCCATCAGCACCCTAAGCACCCTGAAAGAAGTGCTTGATGATCAAATCATTAAAGCGAGCACGAAACAGGTTGATACTTCAGAAGCCAGCTATTGCCCCCGGGTTCGCAATCAATCAATAAATAAATTTAAGCTTCAGCTCAACCAGCCAAACCCAGAGCTCAAAACCCTAAGCCTGTCCAACGGCCAGAAACCTAGCTAATATGCCCTAGCCATTTGGCTTGGCTTGAGCTTTGGAGTTGCTTCCCATCCGAGATGCAACTGAGCCCAGGCGCAGGGAAGTGGCCCAGTGGTTTTTGAGTAGTGGCATTCGGCCAAAGTTTTGTTTGGCCTTTGGTTCGAAGTTGGCCCTGATTGGTGCCATGGGTCAATTCAAGCGGCCAAAACTGCTCGTGAGTGCCAGCACCACCGAAGCGGAGGCCCTGGAGGCAGTGGTGCAACACCAAGCTGGGGTGTTGGTGTGCAGTGATCAACTCGAAAGCGGTGATGGCTTCAGCTTGATCAAGCGCAGCAGAGAACTGGTGCCAGACCTGCGCACCTTTATTTTTCTTGCCAGCCCCGATTCCGATCTCCAACGGGCCCTCAGCCTCAACCCCGGTGGCATCTGCCATGAGCAAGACATTGGTACCGATGACTTTCCGATTAGGAGAGGTTTTTTAAGCCTGGCCACCGATCGCTTCTACCTCGGCCCCACCGCCAAGCAAATACTTGAAAGCAGTGGGGAAACCAAAATTCCCCTGCGCATGGAAGATCTGCTCACCAAGCGCGAGCAATCGGTGCTGGATCAGGTGATTAGCGGCAAGGGCGACCGCCAGATCAGTGAGGAGCTTGGGCTCAGCTACGAAACCGTGCGTTCCTATGTAAAAGAAATACGCCGCAAGCTCGGCGTTAAAACCAAGGTGGAGCTGGTGGCCATGGCCATGCAGCAACTGGTGGGTCGCAGGGATTCCTAAGGTCTTAGCCGCCACCGCAACCCGGCCTTGACCACAACCCCTGGCGCCCCCAGCTACGACGTGGTGGTGATCGGCGCCGGCATCGGTGGCCTCGTAACCGCCAGCCAACTGGCCAGTAAGGGGGCGCGGGTGCTGGTGCTGGAGCGCTACCTGATCCCCGGCGGCAGTGGCGGCAGTTTCAAGCGCAACGGCTACTGCTTCGATGTGGGCGCCTCGATGATCTTTGGCTTCGGCGAAGAGGGCCACACAAACCTGCTCACCCGCGCCCTGGCCGCCGTGGGCGAACACTGCGAAACGATCCCAGACCCCACCCAGCTCGAATACCACCTGCCCGCCGGGCTCACGGTGGCGGTGGATCGCAACTACGACAGCTTCATCGCCCGGCTCACGGCCCTATTCCCCCATGAGGCCATCGGCATCCGCCGCTTCTACGACAGCTGCTGGCAGGTGTTCCGCTGTCTTGATGCGATGCCCTTGCTGTCGCTGGAGGATCCCGCCTACCTGGCCAAGGTATTTTTCCGGGCACCCCTGGCCTGCCTGGGCCTAGCCCGCTGGTTGCCGGTGAACGTGGGCAGCGTGGCCCGCCAACACATCAAGGATCCAATCCTGCTCAAATTCATCGACATCGAGTGCTACTGCTGGTCGGTGATGCCCGCCGATCGCACGCCCATGATCAATGCGGGCATGGTGTTTTCCGATCGCCATGCCGGGGGCATCAATTACCCCAAGGGGGGGGTGGGGGTGATCGCCGAAAAACTGGTGGCCGGCCTCGAGCGCCACGGCGGTGAATTCCGCAGCAGCGCCCGCGTTACCAAGGTGTTGCTGGAGCAGGGCCAGGCGGTGGGTGTGCAGCTGGCCAATGGCCAACAAATCCGCGCCCGCCGCGTGGTTTCCAACGCCACCCGCTGGGACACCTTCGGCAGCCTGATCGATGCCGACCACACCCCCGCCGCCGAACTCACCTGGCGCCGACGCTATAAACCCTCCCCCTCCTTTCTCTCCTTACACCTGGGCATCGACGCCGCGATCGTGCCCTCCGGCTTCCACTGCCACCACTTGCTGCTGGAGCACTGGGAGCAGCTGGAGGCGGATGAGGGGGTGATTTTCGTGTCGATGCCCACCCTGCTGGATCCAGGGCTGGCGCCCGCCGGGCGCCACATCCTCCATGCCTTCACGCCGGCCTCGATGGAGCTTTGGCAGGGGCTCGGGCCCAGTGCCTACGCCGCCAAGAAACAGGCCGCAGCCCAGCGGCTGATCCAACGGCTGGAGGCAATCCTGCCGGGCCTGGCCGGGGCAATCAACCACCGGGAGGTGGGCAGTCCCCGCAGCCATCGCCGTTTTCTCGGGCGCCACCAGGGCAGCTATGGGCCGGTGCCAGCCCTGCAACTCCCCGGGCTACTGCCGATGCCGTTCAACCGCACCGCCATTGGCGGCCTCTACTGCGTGGGGGATTCCTGCTTCCCCGGCCAGGGGCTAAATGCCGTGGCCTTCAGTGGTTTCGCCTGCGCCCATCGCATCGGCGCTGACCTGGGCCTCAACCCCTGGGCCCTGCCCAGCTGAGCCCGGCTGCTCACTGGGCCCGCTGCTCAACCTGCATGCAGCCCGCGGTAGATCGTGCTGAGGCCCCTGATGATGAACTCCACCCCAATGGAGAGGGTGAATAGCCCCATGATCTTGGTGAACACGCTCAGGCCCACCTCCCCGGCAAAGTGCACGATGCCGGCGCTGAAACTAAACACCACGTGGTTCACCAGCACCAAGGCAATAATCGCCGCCAACAAACTCAACCCATTGCCTGAACGTTCCGCCAGGTCGGCAAACAGGATCACCGCCGAGAAGGTGCCAGCCCCCACCGTGAGCGGAATGGCGATCGGCACCACCGCCGTGGCATAGAGCTGGGCATCGTTGTTAGTCCCCCGGGGCCGCTGGTTGGGGTCCACCGCCTTGCTGTCCACATCATCGGGTTGACGGGCATTGAGCATGTCGAGCCCCACCCCCCCCAGCAGCAAGCCGCCGGCGATCTGGAAGGCACTCACGGAAATGCCAAAAAAGTTGAGCACCGCCGTGCCAAAAAAGAGGAAAAGCAACAGCATCCCCAGGCAGGCGGCGCTGGTTACCAGGATGATTCGCCGCAATTTGGCCGGCGGTAACCCCTGGGTGTGCACCAGAAAGGCGCCAATGGCCGAGATGTTGTTGCCAATGGCCAGCAAGCCAATCAAATAATGCTGAAAGCTGCCATTGGCCAAAATGGATAGGGTCATGCTGCCTAGTCCCTAGGCACCGGCGCCACCATCAAAGCTGATGGTGGACGCCAACGGCTCACGGCTGGGCTCCAGGGGCTCCACCGGGGGTTCTGGCCCCTTTTCAGGCAAATTCTCAAGGCTGAAGCGATAGCCCTGTTGCCGCACGGTTTCGATGCCACCGCCCTCGCCCAGGCCGGCCTGCTCGAGCTTGCGGCGCAGGGTGAGCACCTGGGTATCCACGGAGCGGGGGCCGCCACTAAAGGGGGGCCAAGCCATGGTGAGCAGCTCCTGGCGGCTGCGCACGTGGCCGGGGGGCATCAACAGGGCACAGAGCAGGGCAAATTCCCGGGGGCTGAGTTCCACCGGTTGGTCCCGCAGGGTCACCTGGCGCAACAACAGATGCACCTCCAGGGGCCCCACGGTCACCTTTTCCTGCAGGCCCCCCCGGCGGCTCAGCAACTTGCGGCAGCGGGCCGCCAACTCCTCCAGGCCAAAGGGTTTGCGCAGCACGTCTTCAGCGCCGGCATCCAGCAACGACACCACCGCCTCAGCGCCGGTGCGGGCGCTGAGCACCAACACGGGGCAACGCAGCTGGGCGGCCAAGCGCAGGGCGCTGGATTCCTCCAACAACTCAGCACTCACCAACAGTTCTGGCTGTTGGTCCACACAGAGCTCAAGGGCTTCCGCCACGGTGCCCACCGCCGCAGCCATGTGGCCGTCTTGGCGTAGGCGCTGGGCCAAGACCATCCGCAAGGTGGGATGGGGGTCCACCACCAGGATGCGGGCTTGGCCGTGCTCTGCCGCTGAATCCACCACATCATGATCAATAACCCCTACCGTAGTAGGGATTTTCCGCTCAGTTGGTAACAGGCGAAGCCTTGCCAGCTGTCCCCCCATGACCGCGCTTCAGCACCCAGACGCCATCCGCCATTTCCAAAGCCTCTGTGATGCCTGTGAGGAACTGGCCATGCGCTATCACAGCCCCTCAGAATTAAGGCTTTACGCCGACGGCTACATCCATGCCCTAAGGCGCAGCCAGCAGCTGGATCACCACAGCCAAAATCGGCTGGAGGAGCTGATCGACCGCTGGATCCAAGATCCTTCCAGTTTTGTGGGCCCCGATGGTGATCCCAGCCGTTTGTATGAGTCGGAGCGGCGCTGAATTAGCCCCAGCGCCGCTCGGGGTTTATTCAGGAGGCCAAGGCGATTTCTAGCTTTTCCTGGAGCTCGCCGGAGTTGTAGAGCTCAATCAAAATGTCTGAACCCCCAAGGAATTCACCCTTGAGATATACCTGGGGAATCGTGGGCCAATCGGAGAATTCTTTGATGCCCTGGCGGATCTCTGGATCAGACAGCACATCGAAGGTTTCAAACGACACGCCGAGGGTGTTGAAGATCTGCACAGCGGTATTGGAAAAACCGCATTGGGGCATCAACTTGTTGCCCTTCATGAACACCACGATCGGGCTTGTGGCAATCAGAGCCTCAATCCGTGATTTCAGTTGGGCGTCCATGGCAAAAAAATCGATTGAACAAGCTTAGGTGGGGCACGACGTTTGCAGGGCCAGCGCATGGATCGCCTCCGAGGCCAGCTCCTGCTTCAACGCCCCATACACAAGCTGGTGCTGTTTAACCCGGGAAAGGTCGCGAAACTGCTCCGACACCACATGCACCTGGAGGTGGTCACCGCCGCCGGTGAGATCTTCCACCTGCACCTGGGCATCGGGGAGCAGCTGGCGGATCGCCGCCGCCACGGCTTCGGGTTGAACCATTGGATCAGTTGGAGGTGGGGCTAGCGGGGGCGGTGTAGGGGGTAGAAACAAAACCGATTTCCACCAGTTGCTGGTAGGCCTTACGACCATCGCCGGTGCTGGGGGTCATCAGCTTCACCACTTCCACCAGCAGGGGCACGGCCACCTCTGACTGGTTCTGACGACGGTAGACGGCGGCCAGCCTCAGGTTTGCCTGGGCCAGCTTTTCAATGGATTCCCGACCCTTCTGGTCCATGTCGCGGGGGATGCGGGCATCAAGGCCGCGGAAGGCACCGCCCAGGTCGCGGTAAAAGGACAACAGCGACCGCGAGGCATTACGGGCCTTGTCGTAGCTCTTCACCGCCTCGCTGAGGTTGCCACTGGCGGCATCACGGTCCCCCTTGGCCAGCAGCGCATCCACCGAGCTCAGGTTGAAGTTGTCGCCCCCGGCGCTGGGCGCCGCCTGGGTTTGGGCCGAGGCCCTACCGCCAGGAGCAATGGCCAGGAGCGGTGAAAGAACCAGGGCCAGGCTGGCGGTGAGCAGGAAACGGCGCATGGGCCCAGGTACCAAATCAATTGAATTGGCTGGACTTTAATTTGGTTCCAAGGGGCGACCCACACTGCGGCGGGCCGCTTCCTCAGCCGAACGCATCGCCCCAGCCAGGCGATTGGTGAGATCCAGGGCCGCCGCCTTGCCCGTGCCCGTGAGTTGCAGGGGGGGGGCAAAACAAAGGGCCGCCGCATCGCCGCACTGGGGCACCGCATGGCCATAGGCCAGCCCCACCGGCACCACCGGCACCTCCAGCCCCCGGGTGTGGGCCATGCTGGCCAGCCGCGGCAGGCCTTGTTCGAGCTTGATCACATCCTCATCGCGGCCGATGCGTCCCTCGGGGAACACCACCACCTGCCCCCCCGCCGCCAGCAAATCGAGGGCATAGCGCAGGCTGGCGGTGCCAGGCCGTTGCTGGTCGATGCCAAAACAGCCGAGGCGCCGCAGAAACCAACCCTGTAAACCCACCATTTCAGTGGTGGTAACCATGAAACGGCAATCGCGGCCGGTAACTCGCCGGCCCGCAGCCATGGGCAGCATCAGCGCATCCCAACGGGCCCGATGGGTGGGGGCCAGGAGCACCGGCCCAGAGCGGGGCAGATGTTCAAGGCCGAGCACCTCGGTGCGGCTGAAATAAAACCTCAGGGCCAGGTCTTGGGTGGCCCAAGTGGCCAGCGGCGCCAGCCAAGGGGCCACATGACTTTGCAAAGCCAGGGCCCGGTCGCTGCTGACCATCGTTCCGGTTATGGGGGTGCAAGCCATGGGGCGAACCCTATCCAGCCCAAGGGTTCCTAGGATCATTCGCTGGACAGCAATCGCGATGGCCAGTCTTGGCGTAAACCTCGATCACCTGGCCACCGTGCGCCAGGCCCGCCGCACGGTGGAACCCGACCCGGTGACCCTGGCCCTGCTGGCGGAGCTGGGCGGCGCCGATGGCATCACCGTGCACCTGCGCGAGGACCGCCGCCACATCCAAGACCGCGATGTGGAATTACTGCGGGCCACCCTGCGCACCCGGCTCAACCTGGAGATGGCGGCCACCGAGGCGATGCTGGCCAAGGCGATTGAGATTCAGCCCGCCATGGTCACCCTGGTGCCGGAGCGGCGCGAGGAGGTAACCACCGAAGGCGGCCTTGATGTGGCCGGCCAGGGGGAAGAGTTGCGCCGGCGGATCCAAACCCTGCAGGGCCACGGGATTCCCGTGAGCCTGTTTGTGGATGCCGTACCCCAGCAGCTGCAGGCCTGTAAGGCCAGTGGCGCCCAGTGGGTGGAGCTACACACCGGCGCCTACGCCGATGCCAGCTGGGCCCAGCAGCCCCAGGCCCTGGCCCAGCTGGTGGAGGGCTGCGAGCGGGCCCGGCAGCTGGGGCTGCGGGTAAACGCCGGCCATGGCCTCACCTATCAAAACGTGGAGGCGGTGGCAGCCATCCCTGGCATTGAAGAATTGAATATCGGCCACACGATCGTGGCCCGGGCCCTGGCGGTGGGCCTGGAGCAAGCCGTCCGCCAGATGAAGCAGCTGATTAGCCAACCGCGCCGGGAGCCGCTGTTTGGAGCAGGGGCCCTGTTGCAGAATCCTGGCAACCCCGCTGAAGCCCTGGAGCCCCTGGCATGAGCACCACCTATTACTACGTGGCCGCCAGTGAAGCCTTCCTCACCGCCGAGGAACCGTTGGAGGAAGTGCTGCGGGAACGGACCCGCAACTACGCCGAGAAGGGCAAATCAATCGACTTCTGGCTGCTGCGCCGGCCCGCCTTTTTAAATAGTGCCGAGCTGCAAGCCACGGCCCAGGCCGTGCCCCGGCCCGCCGCCGCCGTGGTTTCCACCGACAGCAAATTCATTGAATTCATGAAATTGCGGTTGGAATACGTGCTCAAGGGCAGCTTCGAAGCCCCCAGCGCCTCGATCACTGATCCCCTAGCCACAGATCCCTAGGCAACGGAGGCCTAAACCAGCCCGGGGGCCCCTTGCTACGCATCATTCGCAGCAACAGCATCGAGGCCCTGGCTGGGGCCTTGGCCCAAAGGCTGAACGCTGATCTGCCGGCGGATCCGCTGCAACCCCAACAGGTGCTGGTGAGCACCAATGCCATGGGCCGCTGGTTGGCCCTGGCCCTCAGTGAACACCTGGGCATCTGCGCCGGCATCGACTTTGATTTTGGCGGCCGCTACCTGCGCCAATTGGTGCGCAGCCTGGCCCAGCAGCCCGCCGCGGCCAGCGACCCCTGGGAGCCTGAAGGGCTGCGCTGGCGCCTGGCCAGCCTGCTGGACCAGTTGCCGGCGGAGGGGCCCTACGGGCCATTGCTAAGGCTTTGGCAACGGCGTGGTTCGCCCCCCGGCCAACTGGATCGCTACCGGCTGCAGCTGCTATTGCAACTGGCAGACACCCTCGATCAATACGGGCTCTACCGCCCCGGCCCGGTCCGCCGCTGGCTGGAAAGCCCCGCCGGGGCTCAAGATCTGGGCTTCAACGGCGCCCCACTGGCGGCCCAGGAGTGCTGGCAACCGGCGCTCCTGCGGCAATTGCAAGGGCTGGCCGCCGCCGAGGGTTTCAGCCACCCCTCCCAGCGCCTGGCCGCGGCCCTGGATCAACTGGCAACCCAGCAGGAGCTGCTGCAGAGCTGGCGCCAGCAGGGGCCCCTGCATGTGTTTGGCCTGTCGTCACTGCCGCCGGCCTTCCTGCAGCTGCTGGCCGGCATCGCCGGCCGCGGCTACCGCCAGGTGCTGCTCTACAGGCTTAGCCCCTGCCTGGCCCCCTGGGCCCAGCTGCCCCTGCCCGCCTCCAGCGCCCCCGAGGAAGCGCTGGAGGCCTTGGAAGACCAGCTGTTGCACCAGGGTCACCCGTTGCTGGCCAACCTGGGCCGCACCCAACGGGATTTCCAATGGCAGCTGGAAATCCTTAGGGCCGATCTCCAGGAAAAGTTTGAAGAGGAATCCCTGCCCAGCCCCGCCGTTGAAGCCGACGGCGACCTACTCAGCCTGCTCAAGGACGACCTGTTGCATGGCCGCTGCCGATCCAGCCTGCCCGGCCATGAACCCCCGCTGGCCCTGGAACCGGCCCAGCTCAACCTGCAAATCATCCACTGCCATGGGGACCTGCGCCAGGTGGAGGAGGCCCACCGGGCGGTGCTGGCATTACTGCGCCAAGACCCCAGCCTCGAACCGCGCCATGTGCTGCTGATGAGCCCCGATGTGGCTCGGTTTGCGCCGCTGGTGCAGGCAATTTTCGAGCGGCCCGGCGGCAATGCCAACCCGGAGCATCTGCCGATTCGGGTGACGGATCGCACCCTGCGCCAGCGCAACCCCCAGATCGACCTGGCCTTTCGGCTGCTGGCCCTGGCCGGCAGCCGGCTCGAACGCCACGAACTGCTGGACCTGCTGATGCTGCCCCTGGTGGCCAGCCAATTTCAGCTGGAGCAGCTTTCCCACCAGCAATGGCTGGGGCTGTTGGCCAGCTGTGGCATCACCTGGGGGCGCGATGGCAGCCATCGCCAGAGCTGGGGCTATCCCGCAAGCGAAGCCCACAGCTGGCAATGGGGCCTGGATCGCCTGCTGCTCGGCATCCACCTGGAAGACCGCTTCCCAGAGCAGCCCGCCGCCAGCGGGGAATGGCAGGGGCGGGCGGCCTTTAGCGATCCCATGGCCCCCGCCGCCGTGGTGATCGCCCTGGTGGAGGCCTGTGGCTGTTTATTTGAGGTCTTGGCCCAGCTGCAGGGTTTCCAGAGCCCCGCCGCCTGGGAAACAGCCCTGGCCCGGGGGGTGCACCGGCTCTGCGGCAGCGGCGAAGACGACGGCTGGCAATCGCCAGAGCTCTACGACCTGCTGACGCCGCTGCGGTCAGCCGCCAGCCAGGCCCTGCTGCTCGACCGCGAGGCGGTAACGCGGCTGATGGAAGAGGCCGAAGCCCAGGAGCAGGGCCGCTACGGCCATGTGAGTGGCGCCGTCACCCTGAGCGCCCTCGAACCCATGCGTTCGATCCCCCACCGGGTGGTGGTTTTGCTTGGCATGGATGACCAGCGCCTGCCCCGCCGCGATAACCCCGCCAGCTACGACCTAATGGCCCTGGAGCCCTGGCGCGGCGACCGCAACCGCCGCCAGGAGGACCGGGCGATGCTGCTGGAGGCGCTGCAGGCCTGCCGCGACCAGTTCATCGCCACGTACAACGGCACCGATCCCCGCACCGGCGAAGCCCGCAACCCCGCCGCCCCCCTGGCCGATCTACTGGCCAGCCTTGAACGCAGCTTCCGGGGCCCCGGCGGCCAGCCGCTGGGGCCGCTGCTGGTGCACCTGGCCGACCCCCTGCGGCCCTGGGCCGTTGGCGCCACGGCCCCTGGGCCGCCCTGGCCCGCCGAGCTGCGCTGGCCCAGCCCTGGGGAGGTAGCCAAAGAGGAAGCAACCCTGGAGGAGCTGCAAAGCTTCTTCCGCGACCCCGCCCGCGAACTCCTGCGCAGCCATGGCATCCGCCCCCAGGGGGGGCTCGAGGAAAACGCAGATCCCGAGGAGGCCCAACCGGAGGGCCTGGCCCGCTGGCAACTGGGGGAACTGCTGTTGGAGCTCGGTAACCCTGGGCTAACCCCAGAACATTGGCCGGCCAGCCGCCTTGCCCTGGGGCGCCGCGGCCTGCTGCCGGAGGCGGAAGCTGGCGCCAGTGCCAGTGCCAGCCCCTGGCGCCGCAGCCGGCAACTGCTGCAACTGGCGGCCCAGCACCTGGAGCTGCGGCCCGACGCCCAGCTGATGGTGGGCGCCGGCCGGCTAAGGCCAAAACGGCTATTGCAGGCCTGGCTTGCCCACCTCTGGGCCAATCGGGAAGCCCCCCAAGACACCCTGCTGCTGGGCCCCACCAAGGAAGGCCAGAAGGATCGCCTGCGGGGCCTGCCCCTGGGGGCACTGCCCGCGGCCGTGGCCACACAGCACTGGCAGCTGCTGTCGGCGATTCGCCTGGAGGGGCTGGAACGGCCCCTCGCCTTTGCCCCAGAACCCAGCTGGCAGCTACTTATCCACCGTCAGAAACAGGCCACGGCCCAGGGGGCCCCCCTGGAAGGGCTGGATGCCAAGGCCCTTGAGGGGTTTGGCGGCGGCGTTGGTTGGGGGGAGGGGCCCCGCTGGTCGGAGGCAGTGCTGCAGCTGCAGGGGGGCGAAGCCCCTGATTTCGAGCGCTGGGCGGCCCAGCCGGAGGCCTGGCGGCTGGTGGGTGAGGTGCTGCTGCCGCTCAGCCTCGCCCTGGGCCAGGCCCTGGCCGCCGACAGCATCGGCGGCCTTAACCCCTTTGATCCCCGCCTGGATTCAGAGGAGGAAACCCATGGCTGAGCTGCAACCGCTGGATCTAAATGGCCCCATTAGCGGCGGCACCCAGGTGCTGGAGGCCAGCGCTGGCACCGGCAAGACCTATGCCCTCAGCCATCGGCTGCTGCGGGCGGTGGCTGAGGAAGCGGTGCCGGTGGAAACGATCCTGGTGGTGACCTTCACCCGGGCGGCGGCGGCGGAAATCCGCCAGCGCGTCCGCCAACGGCTAAATCAGGCCGCCACCGGGCTGGCCTATCGGCTGGCGGGGGCGGCCAGCGGCACCCCGCTGGCCGAGGGGGACAGCACCCTCACGGCCCTGCTGAACCTCTGGGCCAGCCGCAGCGATGGCTACTCCCTGCTGTTGCGGCTGCTGCGGGCCCTGGATCGGCTGGACCTGGCGCCAATCACCACAATCCATGGCTTCATCCAACAGTTAATTCGCGAAAACAGCGAACAGCTGGGCCTTGATCCGCTGGTGAAGCTGCAGGAAAACAGCCAGGAACTGCTGAATAGCCTGGTCACCGACTGGCGCCGCTGCCAGCTGTCGCCGGCGCCAGCCCACTGGCAGGCCTGGGTGCAGAGCCATGGGGACCTGGATACGGCCGGCCTGCGGGCCCTGGCCCAGCTGATTGACGACGACCGCGACATGTTGATCGCCGCCCCCACGGCCACCCCTGGCCTCGGGAGCCCCTGCAGCCAGTGGCTGCAGCTGGAGCAACGCTTCCTCAGCCAACTGGGGCGCGAGGGGGCCGAGGCCAGTGCA
>Ga0114973_10001478_pt1 | contig 17539 bp, 21 predicted proteins | sample M_140807_MF_Meta_FD_87025 | JGI IMG/M metagenome (GOLD analysis project Ga0114973, IMG submission 87025) | Freshwater microbial communities from Lake Montjoie, Canada to study carbon cycling - M_140807_MF_MetaG | ecosystem: Environmental > Aquatic > Freshwater > Lake | place: Lake Montjoie...
AATTATTTTTTTATATTTAATAAATTAAAATAATAAATATATTTGTAATTTATTATAATATATTATACTATAATTATAAAAATTTAATCCAAACTTATTAAATTCAGTAGTATACATACTATAATATATTGCAAATAATAATATTATTAATATAAAAAAGAAAAAATGTGATATATTTTCATCAATTATATTTTGAAATTCAATATCTTCTACTTTCTTTTTTAATTTATTATTATCATCTTTTAATTTTTCAACAATATTCATTATTTTTAGTGTATTCTCATTAATAGTAATAATTACTTTTGAATTATAATCAAGATTATGAATTTCTGATAATTTATTTATTATTGATTTTTCTAATATAGTAATATTAATGATTATATTAGATTTATAAATCTTTTCTTCATATTGTGTTTTAGTATCTGTTACAAATAAAATATCAGGTCTTAAAATTCGCTCAACAACACCATCTGTTAACTTATTTCCATAATTCATATATTTTACTACGTCACCAAGTGAGATGTCTTCAGATGTATTATCCATTGTATTTATTGATAACTATAAAAATTTATTTTCTAATTATCAAATTATCAATTTTTTAATTTTATTAATAAATTCATCATCAGTTAATTTTTTAACATTTACATATTTACAATAAATTAAATATTCCATCATATTAATTAATGTTTGTTTATCACTCTTAATCTCATACAAATCATTTGATAATATATTATATAAATAATACTTGTATTCAGTAATTAATTGTACTGGATTCTGCTCTAACCATGTTATATTTTTTACTATTTTGTCTCGTGTTATTGTCTCTGATTTTAATAATTTTATCTTACCATTTTTATATAATGTTTGAATAATATATCCCTCTCTCAATATATTATATTCATCTCGATAGGATATTTGATCACCTTCTTTTAAATTTTGTTTTGATTTTAAAATTGCTTCATTCGATAATACATGGATATCTATTATCTTATCCACTTCAATTAAATACATGTATATCGCAAGTTGTAAAAAATGTTCCGCTTCTACTTGTGATACACATTTAAATTCATATATTTTACTACCATCAATACAATCAATAAAACCATTAATTCTTCTATTTAATAATTCTTTATGACCCTCTTTTGACATTTTATGTTCAAATATTGCATCCTTAGATATATTAATATTTTTTAATCGATCAATACATATATCTAAATTTTCCTTACTTAACCAATCATAATTATTAATTTGATTTACTTTAAATACATATCCACTAGTATATGAATTCCATTTGTTTGCAATATATAATAATTCTTGTTCTGTAATTTTAGATAAATCTATTTTATGTAAATCATATTTTTCTTCTTCAGAATCTTTTGTATCATTAGAATCTCCAAACTGACTTATATTCAAATCTACTTGTTCTGTAACATTTGTATACGTTTTTAGTCTTAATTCATCTAAAATACTCATTTTATTTTTAATTTTATATTCAAATAATGATGGAATAGCAACCCCTGTAATTTCACTAACTGTTTCATAACCATATTTTTGTTTTGTTTTACTAGGAATTGATAATTTAAATTCATCTTTTTCTTTATTTTTAACTTTTTTGATAGTAAAAAAAGATAATGATTTCTGAATCACTTCTGTGGGTAAGTGTTTGATAATATCTGTAACAGATGTATCTACATTTTTATTCATATTTGATTCAAAGATCTTTAAATGATCATACTTTTCATAATGACAATACTCTTTTAATTTTAATATATTTAAAAATGGTAAATAATCATTCTGATAATGATGAAATACAGTTAAATGTTCTAAACCACGTGTTACTGCAACATATAATTCATTCGGTGTTACTTTGGGTGATACACCTCGATTATAAAATAGAAAATAAGAATTATCAAAGTTAAATATAATAACAATCTTTCTTTCTAATCCTTTTACTTGATGAAAAGTAGAAAATACCATTTTATCTTTAATAATATCTTCATCAATTTTCTCTTCGTCTGATATTGGAACATAAATTGGTATTTTATTATCAGATAATTCATTTGCAAGTTGACGAATAGGTGATTTAATACTCTTTACCGACGGTGCAAGTATAAAAAAATCACTATACGAATATCCCTTTTCCAAATAATATTTAACTTCATCAAACGTTCTCGTTCCACTTCCTAATTTATCACCAAATGTATCACATATAATATATCTTGGTTTATTATTAGAAATCTTATTAGAAAACATTCTATCTTCATTTAACATACATCTATTAATAAATAAACACATTTCATGAGTAATCCTAAAACTATATGATAATTTTAAATTAATCCACGGTAATGTATTAAAATTAAATAATTTATCAGCATGAATAATAAAACGTTCATCCGCTTCATTAAAAGCATATATACTTTGATAACGATCACCTAAGATACATATTTTTGCATTTTTAGAATTCTCTTTATAGATTAAATAAAATAATTCATAATATAATGGATTAATATCTTGCGCTTCATCTAATATAATCATATCAAATGCAAATTTATTTGGTTTTATTGATTTCTTTCTTTCAGATATAACTCCTTTTAATTTAGTATCGTTAAAACAAGAAGAATCATAATATTTACAACAAAATGAATGATAATTATGAACTTCTAAATTCTTAATATTAAATTTTTTTACACGATCTCTTGTTTCTATTTTTAATTTTGCATTATAAGTTAATAATAATATATTATATGTACTATATTTTAATGCAATGTGCAAATTTGTTGTTGTTTTGCCACTACCTGCAACTGAATCAACAATAACATTTGAATTTTCTAATTGTTCTACAATATTATTTTGTTCGGATGATAATGTTGGTATCTTTGTATGAATAATATTTGTTTCTATTGATTTTGCATTTTTAACTTGATTATATATTGAATATAAATCATCCATTCTCTTTGCTATTTTTATACTTTTTTGTTTATATGACGATATACAAAAAATATGTTTATCTTAATAAAAATTCCAATTTTTATACTTCCTACTGTCAAAATAAAAATTTCCAATTTTTATTTTTCCTAGTGTCAAAATAAAAATTGAACATAATTATTAATAATCCAATAATCAATTATATTATTAAAAATGCTAGATATATTAATATATTTATATTTACTAGGCGTAATTATATTTTTCTTATTTGGATTATATATTATAATTAGATATAATAATAATATAATAATTATTACTATATATGCAATTCATCTAATTGTTGTATCATTAATTTTTGGATTTTATACATACTATCTATTATATCGATATTTTATGAATTATTTTACAAAATAAAAATAATAAAAATAACAAAAATTGAAATTTTAATAATTAATAGATTGATAATTAAATGTGTTATATAAATAAAATGTTGGTTCCAGATTTAGATGATTTAATAACCGATTATTTATCAGTATTTCCATATGGTAATACTGATAGATTACAATATTATATTAAATATTATGACAATCACATAATAAATAATATAATCCGTTCATTTTTAGAAGATTCTATGTTTAATTATTATCAATCTATTGATTATTATAAAATGTATGATTTTATATTTATTATTGTTAATCAAGTAAAACCACAAGTATATGAACCACATATTATAAAAAGTAATTTATCATCAAATGCTAAAGAATATGTTCCATCAAATAACAAAACACAAGATTCAAATAAAATCATAGATTATTCTACTATAGTATCAAATATATACACATCATTAACATCTCATACCTCTATTAATAATTCAAGTGTGTTGACTAATAGTTCTAAAAAAAATATTATACTAAAACCAAAACTTAAGATAATAAAACCTAATTTAAAAATAAGAGATATTTCTACTTCACCAATTGTAAGTATAGATAAAAAATCAATTATTATTGATTTTATAAATAATAAATTTGTGCCATTTTTAAATAATAAAATGGATAAATATGGATATTATCCAATTGAATATATTATTAATAATCCTCATTTAATTAAACACAATATTAATATATTAGAATTTATAAATATAATCAAAGAAGCAAAATTAGACTATATTATTATATCTTCAAATAATAAATATATTAAATCAACTCATGAAAATACAATTAATAATATTAATAATCAAAATAAATGGTTAATTAATATTATTAAAAAACAAAAAATTAATACTTTTATTCGTATAAAAATAATACATGAATTATCACAAATAATGATAAACTATGATTATGAAATATTTGTAGAATTATTAAAAAATACACCTGGAATAATTTTTAATAATTCACATGATATGTTTAAATTAATTTAACTAACTTCTTCGTATGATGCTTCATTATATTGTTGTAATTGTAAATGATAATCGAGTGCTTCCCATTCTAACGTTCTATTACATATCATCCATCTTAAGAATAATAAAATTACACCTGTTTGTAATACATATAATAAAAATCCTGCAATGAAACTATATATAAGACTTCTTTGACCATCAGTTGTTCTATTAAATAATACTAATAATGGTGAATCTGATGTATAAATTAATAATGTGAATAAAGCAATTGTAAAAAATGCTAAAATAGAAAATTGAGAAAATGGAAACAATATACCAACTGGAGCGAATATAATATTAAAAAACCAACCACTTGATATATTTCCTTTACCATTATTTCCACAAACAACTAAATTAAATACTTTTAATACGTCCATATATTAAAAAAATATAATTTTATTTAAGATGAACAATTTAAACATGCTTCATCCGCTTCAAATACTTTTGGTTTTGGTTTTACTTTATTTTCATTTTTAATTTCTGAAGGAACATTAAACTTTGATGCATCAATTGAGAATTTTTGTGCTTGAGATGCAGGTAATGTTCTCAAATAATACATTCCTGTTTTTAATCCATTCTTCCATCCATATAATAGTGCTGATGTTAATTTATTTGCATCATTTACAGGCGTGAATAAGTTCATACTTTGAGATTGATCTACATATGCCTGTCTCGAAATTGCATGATTAATTATATCTTTCATTTTAATTTCCCAAACAGTCTTATATCTTTCCTTAATATCTTCTGAAATATTTTGAATATTTTGAATTGAACCATTGTTCATAATTAATTGTTCTCTCATATCTTCTGTCCAAATATTTGCATCTAAAAGTTCTTTAATTAGATATTTATTTACTATAATAAATTCTCCTGCTGATGTACGACGTGTATATATATTAGATGTAATTGGTTCAAAACATTCATTATTACCCAATATTTGTGATGTAGATGCTGTAGGCATCAGTGCAATCATTAAACTATTTCTGACACCTGTTTCTTTAATTTTATTTCGTAATGTATCCCAATCAGAATAAATGCGTGGTTTTGCATTATAATGTTCAAAATGAAAAATTCCTTTACTTAAATCACTACCATCAAATAATTCATATTTACCATATTTTAATGCAAGTTCATTTGATGCTTCTAATGAAGCATGATAAATTGTTTCAATAATATTTTGTTCTAGATCAATCGCATCTTGTGATGCATATGATAATTTTAATATATGATATAAATCTGCTACCCCTTGAATACCAATACCCATTGGACGATCACTTAAATTTGTTTTCTTACATTCATTAGTAGGATAATATGTAATTTCAATTACACGATTAATATTATATACAATCTGCTTGGTTACTGCATGTAATTTTTCATAATTATATTTTCCATCTTCTACATATTTATTTATCGCAATAGATGCAAGATTACAAACTGAGTAACGAGTTGACGATGATACTTCGCAAATTTCAATACATAAATTGGATGATTTAATAACACCAATATTTTTCTGATTAGAATATTTATTAATAGTGTCTTTGTATGCAATATATGGTACACCTGTTTCAAATTGAGATTCTAATATTTTCTTCCAAATAGTTTCTGCAGGAATAATTTCACGATATTTCTTTTGATCAATATATGATTGATATAATTTATTAAATTCATCACCATATACATCGGTTAAACCAGGACATTCATCAGGAGACATTAAATACCAGTTTTCTTTATTTTCCATTGCACTCATAAAACGATCTGGTATCCATAGTGCAAGAAATAAATCACGTGCACGTAATTCTTCTGCTCCTGTTGGTTTACGCAAATCTAAAAATTCTAAAATATCAGAATGCCATGGTTCTAAGTAAACTGCAATAGATCCATTACGACGACCAGATTGATTTACATATCTTGCAGTTTCATTAAATACTTTAAGCATTGGTACAATACCATGTGTTTCACCTTTTGTTGAATTAATTAAACTATTTTTACCACGAACATTACTTACATGAATACCAATACCACCTGCCCATTTACTAATTTGTGCACAATCACCTAATGTTTTAAATTGTCCAGTAATACTATCTTCTGTTCCAAGTAAAAAACATGATGCAAGATTGCCACTTTTCAATCCAGCATTAAATAATGTTGGTGTTGCATGTGTAAAATATCCTAATGACATATAATCATATGATCGTTTAATATTGCCCATAATATCTTCAATTGCAATAACATCATCACAATGTATAGCAACTGCAACACGCATAAAAATATCTTGAGGTCTTTCAATTACTTTATTATTTATTTTAATCAAATAACTTTTTAAGAGTGTCATATATGCAAAATATCCAAATGTTAAATCACGAGAATAATCCATAAATCCATCAATTATATGCGCATTATTTTTAATAAATTTTACAAATGATAGTTTTAAAAATGATTTATCATTTGATGCAATTAATTTTACTTTATCCGAAAATGTATTTAATGTTTCTTTATGCAAATTAGTTGTTAAAATTCTTCCACCTAATATCTCGTAGAAATAATGTTTAGATGCACGAGATGCACAGATTTGAGCAGTAATATTATCTAATTCAATTGTTGTTATTTTATCATAAATACTTTGACTCGCATCAACTGCAATGGAACAAATACTTATTTGCTCTCTTTCTGATTCAGAACATAAATATCCTAATCTTTGTTCTATTTTTCCTAATTCACATTTTTCTAAATTACCATCGCGTTTAGTGACATGTTTTGCTTCGTTAATACGTTTCATTAGAATATCAGATTGAGTATTATTCATGGATTTATCTTAGATATTTTATTTGAAAAAAAAAATTTCAATTTATTCAATTTATCTATAATATGATCTATTATGCACTATTTATATATCAATAATTACTATTTTTGTGTTAATGCGTAATTATTAATAAAATTATCAAAAGTGGGATATGGAAAAAATACAATACTTCTTTTATCTTTCATGATAACTTTAGCCATTTCTACATTATAATGTTTATAAGTAATTAAATAACATAAAACAACAGTAGCGGAACGTTGTACGCCTGCGTAACAGTGTACTAAGACTCCCATATTATTTTTTAAATAAAGATTAATTAAATATGTTAATTTACTAATTTCATTTGATAAAATTGTATTAGATTCTTCTGTATTTATATCATTTATTGATAATCGAATTGTTTGAATATTAGGATACACTGGATAATTTATATCTTTTGTACAATTTATTATTAATTGTATATTACATTTTTGTAAATTATCTATTTCTAATGGTGCTTTTCTATTTCCTAACCATAAATTTGGTATTATTTCATTCGCAAATTCCATAATCTATATTAATATAATATATTTAAATTAAATAATTTTAAACAAATCAGTAATTAAACAACGACACATTGGACATTTATTTTCTGTTTCATTTATTTTTTTAATACAATTGAAACAATATTGGTGTTTACAATTTGTAATTGCTTGAGATTTTCTACCCATACAAATTGGACATTCTATTTTATCTTCTTCTTTTAATTTAATCATTTCTTTCCTAACATAATTGATCATAATCTTCCATGATTCTATTCTACTATAATCACCTATTTTTATATGATATTTTGTTGGATTTAATGAAATTAAAAAATTAGCTATTTCAATTGCATCATATTCACATGCATTTTTAAATGCATTATGATTATTCGCTTCAATATTAATATCTGGTTTGATTTCTAATAACCATTTTATAGTAGTATAATTAGATTCAATACCATTACAACATTCTCTAAAAATATAATCATTATTTATACTAATATTAATATTTGGTTTAATTTCTAGTAACCATTTTGCAACTTCAATTGATCCATGATAACATGCAGTATAAAACGCCTGTTCATTATTTACAGATATATTAATATCTGGTTTAATTTCTAATAACCATTTTAAAATAGGTAATGGATCAAAATGAATATCATCATGGATATTATAGTATTTTTTATATTTGCATAAATGTACAAATGTATTAAATGTATCAATACTAGATAATGTTTTTTCTGAATCAATTTCTAATAACCACTTTGCAACATCTAGTTTTCCTTCTATACATGCATATGTAAATCCATTCATATTTACATTATCAAAATCTTGATCATTGTTATCACCACAATCTGCATTGATATTAATATCTGGATTAATTAAATAGATCCATTTAAGAACATCTAATTTACCATATCTACATGACCATATAAAAGCAAATTCCCAAATATCTTTTGGATATTGTATCAGAGTTTCTAGTCTTTTTTCAAGTAACCATTTTGCAATTTCAATATATCCTTTTTCACATGCCCAAATTAAAGCCCAATCATATTTAATTACTTCTGGGTAATTATCATAGATTAATTTTACAATTTCAAAATTTCCATAACGACATTGTTTACTAAAAAAGTTAATTTTTAAGTTTAAGTTTAATTCATTTCTAGATAAGTTTAATTCACCATCTTCTATCATTTCTAGATAGTCTGTTTCATGTTTTAAATTTTCTTTTTCAATGACTTGTTTAAAAAATTCAGGATAGTATTTAATAATAGTTTTAAGAATATCAAGATTATTAATACATTTATAATCTATGATATCAATCATATTTTTTGCTAAATTATTATATTTATTTAAAAGATAGTCTAGCATTTTAATATGACCATTTTCACATATATTTCTTAAAATCTTAGTATTAATTTCAAATGTTATATTATTTAATTCATTATATTTTAGTAAAAAATCAGAAAATTCTACATTACCATTACATATTGAATATTTTAAGATAGTAGAAATGTCACATTTTGGATTATATTCTAAATATAGTTTAATTATTTTAAAATTATTCTTTTGCCATTGAGTATATAGTAATTGTTTATCAAATTCTATGTTAAATAACGGTTTAAAAGTTAAAAACCATTTAACAATATTAATATTATTCTTTTTAAATGCATCATTAAAAAGTGTCGATACTCCTGGTGATATTATTAATCTATTATTTTTATCGTTACAAATTGATATCATTTCTGAAAAATTATTATTTTTAATTGCATTACTAAATTTATCAATAATATATATGTTCATTGTTGATAGACAATATATTAATTATTCTATTCAATAATTAATATATTTTTAATTTTCAATTTTTAACAAGCACCGTCAATATATATCCATTTGGATTTGTATGTTCCATCAGTATTTATACAGTGACATGGTTTAGATGTAGAAGGTTGAGGATTTACTGTATCTAATACAGATCCAGCAGGACAAGATATAAATGAATTAACATCTGTTAATTTTTCATTAGTTTTATTATTTTGATTTAATGATTTTTTTTCAAATGGAGCAAAACTATTATAACGAGGCATATTATATATATATATAATTTATATTTTTTTGTTAAGAATAATAATAATAATATATAAACCTTAGTATTTAACTTAACGGTATATTGTTTTTAGATTAATGATGAATACAATAATAAATTATTTAGATAATATTTTGTTATAAAATAATAAAATTAATTAGTTTGTAATAAGATCTTATTTAAAATTGATATTAAAATAAAAGAAAATATAATATAATAATATATATAATGGAATTTATTAAAGATTATGGTCAAGCAATAACTAATTTTACAATTGATAATTTTGCAAATATATGTTTAATTACTGGATTATTCATATTAGTAACAAATACAGTACAAATGAGAGATGACCCTGATAAAACTGCAAACAGTGATTCATATTATTCAATAAATGTTGCAGGTATTGTTACATGTGGTATATTTATAATTAATCATTTTGTAACACCATATTTGAAATATACCCATTAATTTTTTTATTAAATAAAGATATATAATGACCGCAGTTTCAGAATATCCTTTGGCCGCATTAAAATTTATTTTTAGTAATTTTCATATTTTATGTTTGATTGCAGGTGTAATTCTATTGTCAGTTAATGTTATTAACATGGATGCTGATAAAAATAAAACACCTAATAGTGATTTATATAAAAATTTAAATATATCTGCTCTTGTATTTTTGGGTGTATTTATAATTAATCATTTTCTTACACCTTATTTAAATAAAAAGTAAAAAAATAATATATTATATATTATTTTTTCATATCTAAATATATGAGCTTAATAGATATAAATGGTATAAATAATTATATAAAAGCGTTTGAAGAATTTATTTTTCAAAACTTTTCACTGATTAGTTTATTAACTGGTTTATTATTATTAATAAATAATACATTATTTATTAAAAGAGATCTTGATAAAAAGAAAAATGTAGTAAAAAATAAAAAATTTTATGCATTAAATGTTACTGGTATTGTTTTATTATGTGTATTTTTAATATCTCATTGTATATCACCATATTTACCATCTTCTTATAAAAATTTAAAACCAAAAATAAAAAGACCCGGACCTCTTAGTTCATCGCCATCTTCACCACCAAAACCTAGAGCGCCATCTCCACCACCTTCCCCAAAACCTAAAGTACCATCTCCAACACCTTCCCCAAAACCTAAAGTGCCATCTCCACCACCATCTCCTAGAAGATTAATTGAAAATATCCAATTATCTGAAACTGCATCTGAAGGTGAACGTTTAAGATTAGCAGCGAGAGAAAATCCTGATATTAGACGCAAATTACAACTTGAAAGATCAACACCTGAAGAACCAAGACAACCTCAAAAACCAGTTTCTAAACCATTACAAATAACAAATAATGATTTTTCTCAAATCAATCCTCTAATTCGACCACCATTATTACAAAAAACATTACCTGTTCCTCCATTAGTCAAACCAAAAGTAGAACAACCTGCAGCGAGTGCATTACCAAAAGGTCCACGATATGGACCGGATGGTAAACGTATTTTTGCAAATCCTGTATATGATCTAGGATTAGGAAGAGGTCGCACAGCAGATGTACCAAAATTACCAAAGAAATAATATCTTAATATAATTTATGGATTATAAACCAATTTTTAATTATATAGAAGCATTTCAATTATTTATATATTGTAATTTTTCAACAATAAGTTTTATAATTGGTATTGGACTACTTGTAAATAATATTCTATTTTTAAGACGTAAAATTCAAGAAAAAAAAAATATTGATAAAAATCAAAAATATATGAATCTTAATATATCTGCATTAGTACTTTTATTTATATTTTTTATTAATAGTTTAATTAAATGTGATTTTGATAAAGTAAGAGCAAATCAAAATAGAAGAAAACTATTTAGAAGACCATCACCTGTAAGAACACCATCACCTGTAAGAACACCATTACCAATAAGAACACCATTACCAATAAGAACACCATCACCTGTAAGAACGCCATCACCTGTAAGAACACCATCACCAGTAAGAACACCATCACCTAAAAAATTTGATTTATTAGAATGGTTAAAACCTAAACCCAAACCAACTTCAACAGATATAATTACTACACCAACACGTCAAGAAATAGAATCTGCACCAAAACCAACAACAGAAGATTTAACCCCATTACCATCTAAAAATAAAACAGACTTTCAACCATTAGTAAAACCATTAATAGAAGATAAATTCTCAGAATCAAAATTTTCAACATTAAATCCTTTAATTAAAACAAAACCAGTATCTGGTTTAAAACCTATACTAGATAAATTACCCGTGCAAGAATCAGCTGCAGGTGTTGGATTAATAGAAGAAAATAATCAAACACCATTATCTCAAATTAGAGATGGAAATGTAAGGGTAGAAGGTCGTAAATTTAACAATCCATATATAGGTGGACCACTTGGTACAGGTATGCGTCTGGATGCTAAACCATTAATACCTACAGGACCCAAACCAAAAAAATGAAAAATAATATATAAATAAATATAACAATAAAATATTAATCTATTATGGGAAATTATTTAACTAAAGACAACAATATTAATAACTATACCTCTGCAGGATGTATATTTATTGAAAAAAGTCTGATTTTATCTGGATATCAAAAAAAGAAATCAAATTATATTATATCAGGAATTGGTGGTAAAAAAGAAAAAAATGATAAAAATCCAATTCATACCGCAATAAGAGAAATGGTAGAAGAACTATTTAATGTAACGACAATATCAGATAAATTATTAAATGAATTAATTGAAATAAAACCTAAAAAAATAATAATGACTAAAAATCATGTCAATTTTGTATTTACATTTTTTCAATTAGATGAAATATTAGAAATTATGTATTATTATAAAATTAAATCAAATATATATTCAGTATTTCCAACGTGTATCAATGAATTATTATTTAATCGAAAAATAAATAATAATAGTGAAATATCACATTTATGTTTACTACCAATAGTAAAAACTAAAATAACAATTGATAATGATTTTATGAATGATATAAATTCATTAGATGAAAATACAACAATGATTACTTGATGGTCTTATCATTTTTTTATAACATTCTCCAGTATATTTATATTTTTTTAATAATTTGCGAGTTATTTTATCATATAATTCTTTTGATGTTTTTACATTTGCATTAAAATCAAACATATTTTTAAAAATTAATAATAATTCTTTATCTATTAATGCATTTCTATTTACTAATATAGAATAAACATAATTATTCCATAATTTATCTCTAACAGGTGATTTAAAATTTTTATTTAGTGAATGATCTAATATTAATACTAAAAATGTTAATATTTCTTCTAATTTAGATTCATCAAAATAATCAAATATACGTAATTCAATACCGTGATTTTTATGTTTATGAAAATTAATATCTAATCCTATCATATCTTCTCTTGTATAATCTGTATTTTTATAGTATCGATTAAACCACCAATAATCCATATTTGATAAATAATTATCAACTGATGATATATGTAATATTTTACCTGGTGTCATTGTTTCTGTATTGTATGTCCCTAATCCAATATATCTAGATTTAGCAATTCTTTGAGAAGTATTAGATAATTTAGGATTAACACTCGATAATATATCACCTGAACCAAAAACAGAGATCAATATTGGTTCAATCCATTGAATTAAATGAATTGCATTTTTATGTTTTTCTACAAATAATAAATAATCATTAATATAACATTTATTGGTTAGTTTAGTAGGTAATGTAAAATTAAAATGATATGTCATATTGTTAAATATAGAGCAATTATTTTTATTTGTCATAAATGATACAAACCCATGATTTTTTTTACATATATTTATATCTCCATATTCAGTATAAATATTATGTTCTTTAAAAATCTTTTGTAATCGAATTATAAAATTTTTCTTATTTGATTCTAATTCTTCAATAATATCTTGAAGATTTTTTTTATAAAAATTTAAAGATATAAATTCAATTGTATCACCATCAAAAATAAATGATTTCATATATTCATTTTTAAAATATTGATCTTTTTCACAAATAAATTCATATAATGTTTTACCATTAAATTTAGGATTTGCAATTGAATTTTTAGTATAAGTAGTAATTGGTTCATTATTTACATCTGTTTTAGTAAAAGAACAACTGTTTAATAATAATGGAACTTTATTATCTAATTTTAATTTATTAATACAATTTTGATAAACTTCTGGTTTATAACTTTTGTAATAATCAACAGAATATCTTTCTCTTTTTGCATTCTTAATATAAAAAATATTTGGATCTATTTCTAATGGTTTTGAAAATTCAAAATATGTTTCGTGCTCTATACCTATACCCCAATAAGTATCATTAGGTTTATAAAATTCTAAATAATTACGATGCTTATCTAATACTTCTACTTGTATTTTATCCATATTATAAAAATTATAATTTTAATAAAGAAAATTATAATTGAAAGATTAAATCATCATAATTCTCTATAATTTTATTAATTGCTTTTAATCTTTTTTTTAATGATGTTGGTGCATCATTGGGTATTACAATATTATATTCTTCATTTGGATTAATATTACCTGATAATCTTTTAGACATAATTTTTATTTTCTTTTCAATAGAAAGTGCTCGATTTTTTTCCAAAATAGTATCAGGAGTACAGGTTAAATATCCATAAATTATCCATCTCCCGTCACCTTTATTTGCACAAGTATATTTTGCACCACCAACTAATTCACCATTATGTTGTCGTAATCTTCGATCTTTATTATTTGTAATTCCAACATAAGTATTAGAATTACAAGTATTAACTAATAAATAAACTATATAATTAGACATTATAATAATATAATATAATAATATATTATTATGCCAAGAAAAGAATACGACGATGATGAACAAAATAATCAAGATTGGGATCCTGTTATAATCAAAAAAGAACCAATTTTAACAAAAGATAATGTTGAAATAACAAATGATCAATTTATTTTTTTAATGAAAAGTAAAAGAGAAGAATTAAATTTAAGTATATTACAATTAAATACCAAATGTAAATTTCCATATAAATATACAATTAGAGATATTGAATCTGGTAAATCTAGTGCGAGCGCTCTTGAATTTAAAACAATTTGTACAATTCTTGGATTAGAACTAAAAAAATAAGTTTATTTAATAATTAAAAATAATATTTAAATAATATTAAATATTATTCAATGAATAGAACAACTACTTTTGGATATGAACAAGATAATGGTGAAATTCATTATAGTGTTTCTCCTGATTTATTATTAGATGATATACAACCTTATTTAATAAAACATGAATCGCCATCTAATACAGTTTCCCCAGTTATTGCATTATCTATAAATGATTATTTTTCAGATGAACGAATCCAAAGAGACTATTCTATCTGGAGAGTATTATATATGTTAAATGGTAAAATAATTTGTCGTAAAAATGGTGTATCAGGTGAATTTAATTTTATTTATTAATTTTCTGAAAATGATGATCTGGGAGAAGGTGGAAGAGGCGGATAATATTTTGGTTTATTAATAGTATCACTAAATTTAAATAATAATTCAAATTCATCGACACTAATAATATTTTTATTAATTATTAAATTGATTAATTTTTCTTTTAATTCTTGATTTTCTTTTTTTAATTTATCTATTTGATATGATAGTATATAATCTGTATAACGTAACATATTACTATATTTTATTTTATTATTAAATAATATTTATTTAATTTTAAATTCAAATTTTTCTATATTTCTATATATTATGTTTAAATTTTTATTAAAATGTATATCATGTATTAATCAATATCCAGTTAAATATACAAATCAATCAACATTAAAACAAACAAAACGTTTAACATCTAAACAAATTAGACGGTTGAAACGTAGAAATAAAAAATAAAATACTAAAGTTAACTGCAGCGTGAAATACTTTGGTATTTCACGCTACATATATATTAATTTCTCTTTCTTTTTTCCTAACATTCTATAACTAATTATAATAAACAATATCTGTTATAGAATATAAAACTTTTCTATTTATAATTTCTATTTTTTAAAAATACTTTTTGTATTTTCTTTGTTTCTCTCTAAAAAAATAATAATATACAATATGGAATTTTAAAAACAAAAAAGGTATTGATAATGATAAGAATTAAAAACCAAAAAAAGGTATTGATAATGGATAAGAATTAAAAACCAAAAAAAATTGCCCAATTTAGAGAAATTTTGGGCAATTTTTTTATATTTAATAATATCATGAGTTGGGGAGAAATATTTAGTCAGAAAAATATTCCACAAATTATTATGAATATTTTTTTCCTTATATCATTTGTACTAATCATATATGGTATAGTTAATGCAACAGAATTTCTAAAGAATGCTAAAAACATAAAAGCAGAAGATGGTGAAGATCAAGCTACATATAATACTAGAATAAATAAAATGGTTGCAAGTGAATTAACACTTTGTTGGATAGGAATTGCAATAGGAGTAATAACTACTGTGGTCAGTATTATTTATATTTTTATATACAGAAAAAATAATACAAAATCATTAGAATCATCGTCAGATAATATTAGTTCTGAATCTTCTATATAATAAATTACATAAATTTCTTAGCAAAATTATCTTTGTTTACAATCTCTACTTTTAATTCTATCGTTTTTTAACTTGATCTCCAAAACCAATTATTAAGATATTATATTTATCTTGAAAATATGGTGCTATAATTTTTACCAGACCCTAATTTACCTGATAAACCAATAAGTTTCATTTTTATGATTTATAAAAGTATCTTTAAATAAAAATTAATCAGAATTACTTAATATCCCATGCCTTCTTCAGACGGACAATGCGATCCGGAATTGGTTCACAACCATCCTCACAACTACCGGGAACAATTTCGAGGTCCTTACGACGCTCTTCCATAATTTTTTTGTTAAATTCAAATGCACGTGCAATTGGACTATGCATAATAGTATAATCATCTGAGATATAAATGCCAGACTGAGAGTCAAAAAAACGACCCTTAAATCCGCATTTATTACAATTGATAGATTTGCGCTTTGTAGAATACAAATGAGTTCTGGGAATAGATGACATTTTGTTTGTTTGCTTAGGAGTTAAGTTTAAAAGCTATAATCCTTAGCGTTTGCAAAATTATATAAATATTACATATTAATTTTTTTTCAATTTTTTTAATAACTTTTCTATTTTTTGAAAACACTTTTGTATTTTTTGTCTCTCTCTCTCTAAAAAAATAATAATAATATTAACAAACAATAAGGATTATAAAAAATTAAATAAAAAGTATGAGTTATGACGTAAAAAACCAAAAAAATTGCCCAAATTTAGGAAAAAATCAAAAAAATTGCCCAATTTAGGGAAATTTTGGGCAATTTTTTTGGTTTTTAATTTTAACTTTTTTAAGATAACTTTTCTATTTATAGTTTCTATTTTTTGAAAATACTTTTTGCATTTTCTTTGTCTCTCTCTCACTAAAAAAATAATAATAATAATAATAATAATAATAATATTAACAATAAGGAATTATAAAAAAGATATACAATGTGACCATAATTAGTGTACAAATTTTCATTATTAAATTAATGAATAACTAGTTATTCATTAATTTTGCCAATATTTTTTGACTTTTTTTTTAACATAACTTTTCTATTTATAGTTTCTATTTTTTGAAAATACTTTTTGTATTTTCTTTGTCTCTCT
>Ga0114973_10001480_pt1 | contig 17522 bp, 15 predicted proteins | sample M_140807_MF_Meta_FD_87025 | JGI IMG/M metagenome (GOLD analysis project Ga0114973, IMG submission 87025) | Freshwater microbial communities from Lake Montjoie, Canada to study carbon cycling - M_140807_MF_MetaG | ecosystem: Environmental > Aquatic > Freshwater > Lake | place: Lake Montjoie...
CCGGGAAGTATGAAGTAAAGCCCAAGGAGCACGCGGCCTGTAGTTGCGAGCAGCGGGTGGATAAATGTGGCCATGAACGGCATACCGGCTGCCATGATAGCGGTTGACCCACCCTCAGCAACAGCCCGGACGTTCCGACATTGGCGGGCACATCGGCTATCCCCACAAAAGTCGCACGGCGTTTTTTGACTATCGTCGGATTTTCATCGCGCCTCACCAGGCTAAGCGAAGTTTAGAGTCGTGGATAGGACGATGACTGCACCAATCAGCCGAAAATGGGATGGTCCTCGAGCGTCCGGTTTTGGGAGCATCGAGCTTGGTCTAAAACGGCCACTTTTGGGCCGGGAGCGGACGGGCAGCTTTCGGATCGACGAGCAAGCAAAGCGGACTGTTTGGACACCACAACATTGCGGACATTGTCCGAGCGCATGTCACCATGCAGACGCTAATGTCCGGCTGCAGTGCGATCATAATAGAATATCGCTTGCCCGGGGAGATCAGTCACTTGTGCTTGCAGTGTCGACGAATGGTCTGTGGTGTCATCAAATTGCCTTTAATTCTACACCTAGAATCTATGGAAACGCCATGTAGGTGTAGTTGAACGTGTTTAGCAGGCCCGATGAGAAATCAACGGGGGTTAAATCAATGCGTTCTTTTAATAATTTCAAGTCTTCCACGGCACGTTGCGTGCTTGCTGCGGTGCTCGCATCTGCTGTCACCATGCCTGCGCTCGCCGCAGATGCGGAAGCTGCGGATGACAATGGATCAGGTCTAGAAGAAATTATTGTTACCGCCCAAAAGCGCAGCGAAAATCTTCAGGACACGCCGATTTCGATCTCCGTTCTGACAAGTCAGGGCTTGGAGGACCGTCATGTCACGTCGCTTTTGGATCTTGGTGACGGTGCGATCCCGTCGCTGAAGGTCGCCCCCTTCTTCTCGCGCCCTGGCGCACTCATCGTCAACATTCGTGGTGTTGGGGTTCTAGCCGACTCAAACCAGCCTGCACGCGATCAGGGCGTAGGTGTCTATGTGGATGGCGTCTATATGGGACGCGCCCAGGGCCTTGGCACTGCGCTGTTCGACGTTGAAAATATTGAAGTGCTCAAAGGACCGCAAGGAACGCTTTTCGGCCGTAACACCGAAGGTGGTGCGGTCAACATCGTTACGAAGAAGCCAAGCGGTGAATTTAAGCTCAATGCCACGGCCGGAATTGCAAACTACGGCGCGCACAAGGCCGAAATGCACGTTGATCTTCCGAGCATTGCCAATATTGCTATCAAGATCGATGGCATTGTCGCCCGCCGCAACCCGTTTGTCACCAACCCGCTCTCGAGCTCAATTGGTTTCAACTCGTACGATAAGCGTGGTCTCAACGTAGCAGCGCTTTGGAAGCCGGCCAGTAACTTCAGCGCAAACATTTCATACGACAATTCTTACGATGCCACGAGCACGCTTTACTGGCAGCAGATTTCGCCAGGTTTGGGCTTGCCCGCGCAGGCAAGTGGGTCACCTGCCGTACTCGCCAACACCGTTGCAGCAGCTTACAAGTTGCAACCTAACCGCGCTAAATCTGCAGCTGTAGGCGTGCCGCAACAGCTCAGTATCGGCAAGGCTGAGGGTGCTCGTATAGCGTTGGAATTGCAGGCAACGCCTGACCTCACATTGCGTTCAATTTCTGCTTATCGTGAAATGACGCAGGGCCAGTATGACAATGCTTCAGCTGATACCTCGCTTCAGCAAGCCACAGTGACAGCGGGCGTCGCGCCAAGTTTCGTTAACTTTGCCTTTGCTCGTTACAGCGTTGCGCCGTTCCGCCAGAACCAGCTCAGCCAAGAACTTCAGGTCATCGGCGAATTACCGCGCTTAAAGTATCAAGCGGGCGCCCTTTATTATGATGAACGGGTTCAAGACGCCGCTCAGGCGTTCAACACGATGCAGTTCACAGACGCAACGGGCAGCACTTATGTTCAACGTCAGATTGACTATAATGCACAGACAATTCAGCGTGCAAGCCATGTGAAGACGGTCAGCGTTGGGGTTTATGGCCAAGCGACCTATACGCCGCCCGTCATGAATGACATAGCGCACGTCACTGTTGGTGCACGTTGGACACGCGACAAAAAGGACGGCAACCTCTTCAAAATCAACGGCGCGTCGCCTATCGTTCCCGTTAACGGCGTCAACGTAACGGGCCCAGTACTTCTCAACGCATCTTGGTCGCGCGTTGATCCGTTGATCAACCTGTCGATTGACGCATCTGATGATGTGTTAATCTACGGAAAGTGGAGCAGTGGCTATCGTTCCGGCGGGGCAAACTCGCGCTCACTCTCTTATAAGACATTTGATCCAGAAACCGTTTCGATGTTTGAAATTGGCGCAAAGACCGAGTTCCTTGACAACCGCGCGCGGTTTAACATCGCGGCGTACACAGGTACCTATAAGGATATCCAGCTCGATTTCAGCGGCCTTTACGAAGACGTTATCAATGGCGTCCGCGTGGCCACCACCCGGACAACTACCGATACCGTTAACGCACCTGGGACTGGTAAACTGAAGGGTGTGGAAGCCGAGTTGACATTTGCGCCCGTCGACGGTCTGACGTTGACTGGAAGCTACGCTTACAACAGCGTGGAGATCCCCGATACTTTGAACCCGTTCCCGCAAACAGGTGGCGTTTTCATTACCGTGCCGTTGCCAATTTATCAGGTCTATACGCCGGAGAATTCTGCCAGCGGCTCTATCGACTACAAGGTTCCAGTCGGTTCAGGCGACATGGCATTTAACCTCCATCTCGATGCAAACTACGACTCTGGTTATTATGCGAACTACACCGATTCTAACTATGATCGGATTACTCGGGCGGTGCTTTACACCCAGCCAAAGGGGGACAGCGCGTTCATCGTCAACGGTCGCATGGCGCTTTCCGATATTGATCTCGGAACCAGTGGAGCAAAGGCTACCCTCGCAATCTGGGCACGCAACTTGCTGAATGAAGAGCATATCTTCTACAAGTCCGGTACCGCCACCTCGGGTGTGACCGGTTTCTTCAACGACCCGCGTACCTTTGGCTTTGATCTCACAATCAAGATGTAAGGATAAAAGCGAAGACCTTCGGTCCGCGCTTTGACTGTTAAACGATAAAGGAACCGACATGCGTTACCTGTGTGCCACCGCAGCATTTTTGGCTTTCATCGCCCCAGTTGCTGCTGAAGCGCGCAATATCGTCATCACCAATGATGACGGTCTGACCAGTAATGTTGTCGCGCTCTACAAGGCGCTAAAGGCCGATGGCCATGATGTGATCGTATCGGTTCCCTGTCAGAACCAAAGTGGGATGGGCGCAGCCTTAGGGTTGCGCCCGCTTACCCCGTTGGAGTCGGCGTGCCGCAACAACGCGGCCAATGCCGGCACGTCCGGCGCTGGTCCGATGACGCGTGACGGTCTGGGCAGTGATTTTTATTATGTGAACTCTACGCCGGTCATGGCGGTGTTATATGGGTTGGATATCGTCGCAATGAAGCGTTGGGGACGGGCGCCTGATCTTGTGCTCTCCGGTCCCAATGAAGGGCAAAATGTCGGGGCGATTGCTATCAGCAGCGGCACGATAGGCGCAGCGCAATTTGCTGCGTTACGGGGGCTACCGGCAATTGCCTTAAGTGCGGGACAGAACAGCGCTGGTTCCGATTTGGACAATGCACAATCGCCTACCATCGCCGAAAAAAGTGCCGAACTGGTGCGCGCTTTGGACACCGTATCAAAGGGCGGTCGGATGCTTCCGGTTGGATTAGCGCTAAACATCAATTTCCCTAATGAGGCCAAGGGAACGAAATTCTGTGCTTCGAAAATAGGGACCTTTAACGCCTACACGCTAGCCTTTTCCGAAAATATGGCTGCTAGCGCATCGCCCGAGATGAAGGAAATGGCGCGGACGTATAAGATGGACATCCCGGCGCTGCCTGGTTTGTCACTCGGTCAAAACCCGGCCAAGCCCTCCGCGGATCAATTGCAAGATGAGTCCTTTCTCCATCTGACCTGCATTGCCGTATCGCCAATGCAGGCTGGCTATGCCGGGGATAACCGAAATATAGATCAGGTTAGGGGAATTTTGGCGGGCTTAGCGCTCGCGAAATAGAGTTGCTTTCCCTCCCCCGGAATTTTGCTGAAGCTTGTGGGATTTCTGAAGTCTAATAACCAAAACCTGACCGTCCGCTTTGCGCACATCAGAAAATGAGATGCGACCGATCGCCCCCGCCTTAGCTGCGACCAACCCTGTGGTGGCTATGTTTGCGAGCTACCAGAAAACACCAGCAGCCAAGCCCACGCCGTTGTTCAGCGCCGACGGAAAATCGTTCTTGTCGTTTTCTGTGGCTGAGATCGATCAGAAATGGGGATCAATCGATAGGTATCTTGAAGTTGAGATTAGTTTGACGAAAGCGGATATCGCACGCTTAAGGTCGCTCTATACCAAGTGAACTAGGCGGCTGGTCAGGCTGCATATGCAAGGGCATTATGGCCAAATTTCTTCGGATTATCTAATCTCACTACATCAAGCGCGAAATGCGTTTGGTTGGCCGCAATTTTTGGGTCACAAACTGCTGCTACCGAAGTATTAAGACTCGTCCTTAAACTGGAAAATTATAATGCAGGCTGAATTTGACGTTGCTGTAATTGGACGCGGCATTGTGGGGTTGGCGCATGCTTTTGCCGCGGCCAGAGCGGGCAAACGTGTCGTTGTGATTGACCGCAATGCGCGCGCGACTGGCGCTACAATCCGTAACTTTGGATTTATAACCGTCACCGGCCAAGAGCGTCATGCTATGTGGCCTTTAGCACGGCGTAGTAGGGACATTTGGGCGGCGGTTGCACCACGCGCAGGGATAGCGGTGGAACAAGCAGGAATGCTGCTGCCCGTTCGCCGCGCGGCATCCGTCGATGTTTTGGAAGCATTCCTGGCGACAGAGATGGGCGAAGACTGCCAATTGTTGACCGACACGCAGCTACGTGCGCAAGAGCCGAATGTCCCGTTCAAACCGGCTCTCGCAGCCCTTGCAAGCCCACATGAATTGCGCGTCGAATCGCGTGCAGCAGTGCCAATGCTAGCTGCGTGGCTACAAAGCGAAATGAACATAACGTTTGCAGAGCCGACAACCGTTTTGCATTGCGAGGCGGGCCGCGTTGAGACGTCGCGGGGGGATATTCGGGCCGATGCTATTTTTGTCTGCCCCGGTGATGATCTGAATGGCCTGTTCCCGGAAGTTATGGCGCAATTTGCCGTGACCCGCTGCAAGCTGCAGATGTTGCGCCTCGCCAACCCGGGCTGGAGATGCACACGGCCGATTATGAGCGATTTGGGATTGGCCCGATATGAAGGCTATGCCGCGCTCCCCGAAGCGGATGCACTAAAGGCTCGGTTGAAGGTGGAGCAGTCCCAACAGCTTGACGCAGGCGTCCACCTGATCGTGGTGCAATCGGCAGATGGGTCATTGGTCGTTGGTGACAGCCATGATTATGGCAACGCCCCCGATCCGTTTCAGCATGGGGATATAGATCAGCTTATTCTGGATGAATTTACATCGGTATGTGGTCCCGCTCCGGCATCCATTGAACGTTGGATAGGGACGTACGCATCTTCACCGCAACAGAACTGGCTCCAGCAGGAAGTTTCTATGGGTGTGCACTTGGCCGTTGCGACTTGTGGTGCTGGAATGTCGACGGCATTTGCCTTAGCTGAAGGTGCTGTTAGCGCCGCACTGAACACGACATTAAAGGAAATTTGACGATGCCGGGAGTTATCGCTGTCCTCTTCGACTGGGCTGGAACCATGATTGATTTTGGTTCGCGCGCGCCTGTTATTGCAATGGAAAACGTGCTGACAAAGGCAAATGTTCCCGTGGAGGAAGTGACGATCCGACGCTATATGGGCATGGCCAAGCGCGAGCATGTGTTGGCAATCCTGTCGGAACCGGCGGTTGCACAACGCTGGCGGGATGCATATGGTGCCGATTGGACGACAGCCGATGTTGATCGGCTCATGGTTGCGCTGGAGCCGGCGATGCAGGCAAGCGCGATGGTGTGCAGCGTAATGATACCGGGTGCTGTTGATGTCTTTCATACATTGCTGGCGCAGGGCATCAAAGTCGGGTCAACGACCGGCTATACCCAGACAATGATGGTGCCCATTCTGAACGCTGCGGCGCAGCAGGGATATGATCCCGAGGTTACCATCTGCGCCGGGGAAACAGTGCAGGGCCGTCCGGCACCCTTGATGCTGTGGCAGGCAATGGCGCAGTTAAAGGCTTGGCCAGCTGGGCGCTGCGTGGCTGTCGACGATGCGCCCGTCGGTATAGAGGCCGGACGAAATGCGGGGCTTTGGACGATTGGCGTTGTCGCATCGGGCAACGGCGTCGGCATGGGTGCAGATGCATGGGCTGCGCTTGATGCAACCGAGCAGGAGGCGCGCCTAAAGCCCGTGATTGCTTCGTTTTGTAATGTTGGTGCGGACTTCGTCATTCAAAGTGTTGCGGATCTAGCAATGGCCCTCGATGCTATTGAACAAGCCGTCGATGCCGGGCGCCATCCGGGCGGGGCGGCCACTGTCACTTTGGGCTGTCAAGCGACATGACAACCCCGTCAGGCTTAGCTGTCCATTTCCATAAAGACGGCAAAGACAGCCTGGCGTTCATATTATTTGCAGGTGGAGCAGCGTTCAGTGCCTATTTTGCGATGTATGCGTTTCGCAAGCCTTTTACCGCAGCGACCTATGCCGACATTGCCGATTGGCAATTCGCAATCGACTTCAAAATCGCGCTCGTGATTGCACAGCTGCTTGGTTACGCGCTCTCAAAATTTATCGGCGTCAAAGTGGTTTCGGAAATGTCTTCAGCGCGCCGTGCGCTCGCGATAATAAGTCTGATTGCAATATCGTGGGTTGCGCTTGTCCTGTTCGCAATTTTACCCGCCCAAGCAAAACCAGTCGCAATGTTTTTCAACGGGTTGCCGCTGGGGATGATTTGGGGCTTGGTCTTCGCCTATCTCGAAGGACGCCGCTCGAGCGAAATTCTAGCATCAATCTTGTGCGCCAGTTTCATCCTTTCTTCGGGACTGGTAAAGTCGATAGGTTCATGGCTGATGGGCGAATGGCAAGTAACTGAGTTGTGGATGCCCGCGACAACAGGTGTGCTTTTCATGCCAATACTGCTGATATCGGTATACGGCCTTTCGCGCTTGCCGCCGCCTAGTGCGCGTGATGTCGCTGAACGTATCGCACGTCCGCCTATTAACGCCGCAGGTCGTAGTGCATTCTTGAGGGAATATGGTCCGGGCGTCGTTTTACTCGTACTGGCTTATGTCCTGTTTACGGTTATTCGCGATTTTCGTGACAATTTTGCGGCCGAGATATGGGAAGCGCTGGGCTATGGTCAATCGCCGATTGTTTTCGCTGCCAGCGAAGCCCCCATTGCCGTTTTCACATTGGCTATTCTGGCAAGCCTTGTCGCGGTCCGCGATAATTACCGTGCGTTGATGATTATGCATTTCATCATTCTGGCAGGCGCTTTATTGGTTGGCGCATCAACATGCGCGTTTTTGGTTGGCTGGTTGGATCCCGCCATCTGGATGGTCGCATCGGGGCTTGGACTATATCTCGCTTATACACCGTTCAACGCGATGTTGTTCGACCGTTTAATTGCGGCGTCAGGTCGTGCGGGTACGGCTGCATTTCTGATCTATATTGCGGATGCATCGGGCTACGCTGGCAGCGTCGGCCTGCTTCTGCTTCGCAATCTGCCTGGTATGGCCATTGATTGGCTTCCTTTTTACACCGCGCTTGCATTATTTGGTGCTGCTGTCAGCAGTTTACTAATGGTCGCCTCTTTGCGACAATTTAATTACAAATTAAGAAAATAAATTTTACGATTTTGCATAGAGACTGTAGGATCTTAGGGGCCCGCGGTACATCCGTAGCTTGATGATCCAATATCCGCTTTTGGGTTGGCCAGCCGGTTCCTTTAATGACTGCAACTGGGCGCAAAGCTGTCGGACCGCTCGCAGCCAAATTGCAGCCATTCGCTTCAACGCCGATTACGATCATTTTTATGAGACGAGCCGGCATTATTTTTGCCAAGCCAGAGTAACAACTGACTAAGGACCTGCTTGCCAATGTTCTGCATTCGTTCCAGTTATGAATTATGCAACGCAAACGATTCGCCATTATCACTTTCGACCCCGACCGCGTTGAGAAACTAAGCTGGCAAGGCGAAGGCAACTCGCTCGCGTGGATTGTCTGGCGGGGTTTATGCGGCTGGACCTATCCAAAGGAACGCGGGATTATCAATATCACCCTGATGGACCAACTACCCGCCAAGCCGCACCCGTCAGAGGACTTGTTAGAGTAGAAAGACTTGAACTGTTACCTAGGTTGTTACCTAGCAATTCTAACTTTTCCCAGAAAACCCGTAAGGTATTGAAAAAATGGCTCCCCGGGAGGGGGATCACAAATTCAATAAAAACAATTGGTTAGGCATTTTCTGTACCCCAAAAACGGGAACGCAACACTGCGCGTCCCAGCGGCAATTGTCCAACCTTGAAATTTTTACTTGGGGAAGTTTTAAGACCAAAAAATGTCCAACCTAAATGAGGTTGGACAAATTGACGATCAGAAAATGGCTTAAAAGCCTGGCTTTCAGCAGTATGTGGCTCCCCGGGAGGGATTCGAACCCCCGACCAATTGATTAACAGTCAACTGCTCTACCACTGAGCTACCAGGGAACAGCCCGATATCCTCGGGCAGAGGCGCGCGTATAGCAACGCTTTTTTGCTTTTGGCAAGCGCCCATTGCCGGTTCAGACAATAAATTGTTCCATCGCAATGCGGTCATCAAGGGCATGTTCGGGATCGAACAATAATGTAAGTGCGCGGCTGCGGTCCAAGGCTACTTCGATCTGGGCGATATCGCGGATTTCGCGTTGGTCCGCCACGGCGCTTACCGGCCTTTTGCTGGCCTCCAAGATATTAATCCGGATAACATAGCGATCCGGCAAAATGGCGCCCTTCCAACGGCGGGGACGAAACGGGCTTATAGGCGTTAGCGCCAGCAGCGAGGAATCAAGCGGCAATATAGGTCCGTTGGCCGATAGATTATACGCGGTCGAGCCAGCGGGCGTCGAAACCAAAATGCCGTCGCAGATGAGTTCGGGAATGACGGCCCTATCATTGACGGAGATTTCGAGCTTCGCCGTCTGACGCGTTTCGCGCAACAGAGACACCTCGTTAATGGCGGGTAAGGTAAATTTCTGTCCGCTGATTGTCGTAATCTCGGTCGTTAACGGTCGGACCGAAAAAGACTTTGCGCGCTGAAGCCGGCCCGGCAGATCGTGCAAGTCCCATCCGTTCATTAAAAAGCCGATGGTGCCGCGGTTCATGCCATAAGCAGGAATGTCGCGCCGGCTTTCCAGTAACTGGTGCAGCACCTGAAGCATGTGACCGTCACCACCAAGCACGATAACCGCGTCGGCGCTGTCGAGTGGCACGAAATCATGAAGTCCGCGCAACAGCGCCTCTGCCTCCCGCGCTTGCGGGGTTGCCGATGAAATAATGGCAAGCTGCATAAATCGGGTCATCCACCTGTTGCGTTCATATGGCGTGCGAGCCGCAATTCGGGCTGCGCAAGTTGGCTTTCAAATTCATGACGTTGGGGTTTAAGACGCAAAGCCGTCTGAAGCAAATGATCGACATCAGATGGCACGCCATCGCGCAGCGCCTTGCGAAGGTCGACGTGCAGTTCCGAGCCAAGGCACATGTAAATCTTACCATCGGTGGTAAGCCGGATGCGGTTGCAATGGTCGCAGAAATTTTGGCTCATGGGCGTAATAAGGCCAAGCCGAAGCCCCAGAGTATCTACGCGCCAGTAACGGGCCGGGCCAGCGCTTTTATGCGCCAAAGGATGAAAGTCATATCGCGCGCGAAGTGGTAAGGTAAAATCGTCCAGCGCAATGTAGCGCTCTTCGCGTTCCGATATGCCAGCACCTAATGGCATGGTTTCAATAAGCGTGAGATCCAAACCATGTTCGGCACAGAAATCGGCCATCGGCAATAACGCGTCTTCGTTTTCGTTCTTGAGCGCGACCATGTTGATTTTTACGTCCAAGTCATACGCCTTTGCGGCGAGGATGCCAGCCAACACAATTGCAAGGTCGCCGCCACGGCTGATCTGACGGAAAGCGTCGGGATCCAGCGTGTCGAGGCTGACATTAATCCGGGTCATTCCGGCAGAAGCAAGCAACGGCGCAAATTGCTTTAATCGGCTACCGTTTGTGGTCATAGTCAGCTCGTCGAGGTTCCCTGCCTTTACATGCTGCCCAAGCGCTTCGATCAAGACTTCAATATCACGCCGCACAAGTGGTTCTCCACCTGTAAGCCGTATTTTGCGGATGCCATGCGCGATGAAGCGCTCTACCAACTCCATGATTTCATCATAAGTGAGAAGATCGCGATGCGGCAGAAAAGTCTGCTGTTCGGGCATGCAATAGGTACAACGGAAGTTGCACCGGTCAGTCACGGATATCCGTAAATAGTCGATATTGCGTCCAAAACCGTCGATCATTTGCGCGATGTAAGCGCAAAAGCCTCTCGGGCAAAGCTGAATTAATCGGTGCCACCGCACGAACCAGTGACAATATGGGCGTTGGGCGTCATGAACTTTAGGTGGGAAGCGAATATTTGGTGCCCGACGCCGGCGGATAGCTTCGAAGCGATGGCCCGCCAACCCGGTTAACTGGACTTGCGTGCCAGACTGGCGAGGCCGCGTGACAACTGCAAACAGCCATTTAGCCGCGCTACAGGGTCACCCCAAACGCGGTTGATCACCAGCTTGCTATCGGGACGAAGCTTCGCCGTTTGGCCAAGCTTGTCGACATAAGCCAGTAATCCCGTGACGTTGGGCGGTGTGTCCTGATGGAAGCTGACCAATGTCCCGCGCGCGCCGACTTCGATTTTTGCGACCTGCGCGATGAGCGCATTTTGCTTGATCTGGATAAGCTTCAGCAGGTTTTGCGTTGGCCCCGGGATAGGACCAAAACGATCAGTCAATTCGGCTGCAAAACCTTCGACATCTTGACCTTCTTCGAGATCGTTCAGGCGGCGATACAGCGCCATGCGAACCGAAAGATCGGGGACATAATCCTCCGGAATAAGTATAGGTGCGTCGATGGTGATCTGCGGCGAGAAGCTGCCGCGCGGTTTGGCCAGACCTTGGGCGCCAGCGCGGGCCTCCAAGATCGCTTCTTCAAGCATCGACTGATATAATTCAAAGCCGACTTCTTTTATATGGCCTGACTGTTCGTCGCCTACCAGATTGCCAGCGCCGCGAATGTCGAGATCATGGCTCGCAAGTTGGAAGCCTGCGCCAAGACTGTCGAGGTCGCCCAGCACCTTCAAGCGCTTTTCCGCCGTCTCGGTAAGCACCCGATTGGGTTCATGGGTGAGATAGGCATAAGCGCGGGTTTTCGACCGGCCTACGCGCCCGCGTAGCTGATATAATTGTGCCAAACCAAAGCGGTCCGCGCGATGGATGATTAAGGTATTAGCGCTTGGGATGTCGAGACCACTTTCGACGATGGTGGTCGACAACAGCACGTCATATCGCTTTTCGTAGAAAGCGCTCATGCGCTCTTCCACTTGGGTCGGCGACATTTGGCCATGCGCGGTGACAAATTTCACCTCAGGTATTTCAGTACGCAGAAATTCTTCAATCTCGGTAAGGTCGGTAATGCGGGGCACGACGAAAAAGCTTTGCCCGCCACGATAATGTTCGCGCAACAGCGCCTCACGCAGCACGACTGGGTCCCAAGGCATGACATAGGTGCGCACGGCGAGCCGGTCGACTGGCGGCGTTTGAATGACGGACAGTTCGCGTAAGCCCGACATCGCCATCTGCAGCGTACGCGGAATTGGTGTCGCCGTAAGCGTGAGCATGTGCACGTCGGTTTTGAGTGCTTTTAGCTGTTCCTTGTGATTGACGCCAAACCGCTGTTCTTCATCCACGATCACAAGGCCGAGCCGCTTGAACTGAAGCGATTTTGCCAGAACGGCGTGCGTCCCGATGACGATGTCGACCGTTCCGTCGGCCAATCCTTCGCGGGTCTTCGTTGCCTCTGCAGTTGGCACGAGCCGGGAAAGCCGTCCAAGCTGCAGCGGCAGGTCACGGAAACGTTCGGCAAAGTTCGAATAATGCTGCCGCGCCAATAATGTTGTCGGGGCAATGACCGCAACCTGAAGACCCGCCATGGCCGCTGCAAAGGCCGCGCGCATCGCGACTTCTGTCTTACCGAAACCAACATCGCCGCACACCAAGCGATCCATTGGCTTGCCAGCCGACAAGTCCTGAAGCACTTCTTCAATTACACGGAGCTGATCTTCTGTTTCCTCATAGGGGAAGCGGTCAACGAAGCTTGCATAAGCAGGGCCGTCAACCTCGATAATTGAGCCTGCTCGCAAGGCGCGTTCGGCGGCGGTCTTGAGCAATTCACCCGCAATGGCACGAATGCGTTCCTTCAGCTTCGATTTACGGCGCTGCCATGCTTCGCCGCCCAATTTATCCAGCGAGACATGCTCGCTGTCCGAACCATAGCGTGAGAGGACATCAATATTCTCGACGGGGACGTATAATTTGTCACCGCCCGAATAGGTCAGGGCAACGCAGTCATGCGGGCTGTTGCCGACGGGGATGGAAATTAGGCCTTCATAACGCCCGATACCATGGTCTTGGTGCACCACTAGGTCGCCTGGTGTCAGCGCCGCCAATTCGGCCAAGAAAGCATCAGCGGATTTGCGGCGTTTCTGGCGCCGAACCAACCGGTCGCCCAGCATGTCCTGTTCGCTCAGAACGACGAGGTCTGGCGTGGTATAGCCATGGTCAAGCGGGAGCACGACCATTGCGGTTTGCCCCGCCGCAACGCCTAAGGCCTGTTGCCAGCTATCGACCAGGATTATGGTTGGTGCCTTATGGTCCGCCAGCAGGCCCTTTAAGCGTTCGCGGGCACCAACCGAGTAGCTCGCGATCACTGTCTTGGTTTTGGATGCGTGGAGTGACTTGAGATGGGCAGCTACGGCTTCATAGACGTTCGTTTTTTGTGCCCGCTCTGGCGCGAAGTCACGCGCTGCGCCAATGCCAAAATCGATGATGCTCGCTGAGTCTGGTTGCGCAAACGGTGTTAAAAGATGCGCAGCGTTATCGGCAAATAATAGGTCGAGTTCATCGCCGCTTAAATACAGCATTTCAGGCGGCAATGGACGATAGCTGCCAGGTTCAGCCGCCTGCGCCTTTACGCGGTTTTCGTGATAGTCGGTAATGGCATCGAGCCGTGACTGGCCTGCAGCAATCGCGCCGCTGTCCCGGATTATCAGGGCATCTGCACCAGCATGATCGAATATCGTCGCCATCCGCTCTTCGAACAAAGGCAACCAATGGTCCATGCCCGACAGTCGGCGGCCTTCGGACACGGCTTGATATAAGGGATCGCCCGTTGCGGTTACGCCAAAGCGTTCGCGATAGCCCGTGCGGAAGCGCTTAATGGCCTCCTCATCCATCAATGCTTCAACGGCGGGCAAGATATCAAAATGTTCAACCTGATCGATGCTGCGCTGGTCCGATGGGTTGAAACGGCGGATGCTCTCAATTTCGTCGCCGAAGAAATCGAGGCGCAAGCCAACTTCGCTTCCCGCCGGGAACAGGTCGACGATGCTGCCGCGGATGGCAAACTCACCCGCGTCGGCAACGGTATCGACACGGAAATAGCCATTGGATTGAAGTAGGGACGCAAGCCGTTCGCGGCTTATTTCGAGGCCGGCGGCCAAACGCTCACCAGTCTGGCGAATACGAAATGGCGTCACATATTTCTGGATCACCGCGCCAATGGTCGTGACGACCAGCTGCCTTTTTTTTGCAGGCTGTTGAAGCGCCTGCAACGTTGACATGCGTTGCGAGGTTACGGCCACCGATGGCGACGCCCGGTCATAAGGCAGGCAATCCCAACCTGGGAGGATCAATATCTCAAGTTCGGGCGCAAAAAAGGGTGTCGCGTCGGCTATCGCGCGCATGGCGGCTTCATCCGGCGCAATATACAGCGTGCGTGTTTTTGTCGCTCGTGTCAGGTCGGCCAGCAACAAAGGCACAAAGCCATTTTGCACCGACGCAAGCGTTAGTGCTTGGCGGCTGTTTATGATCCGCTGCAGGTCAATCATGACTTGTGCGAACTAAGCCCTTCCGGGAGCAAAATGAAATCAAGCTGCATCATCAGGTCCATTAATGGGCCAGCAAAGGCAGGGTCGGGCTCTGCCGTCCCCAGCGCCCATGCCATGATGTCGACATCCTGTTCATCAATCAGCCGCTCAAACCATTCAAACTGTACTGGTCCCCAGTCAGCCGAATGATGGTCGAAAAATCCACCAACCATGGCGTCTGCCTCACGCGTGCCACGGTGGTGCGCACGATAATGCAATTTACGACGATAGGGGTCAGCGTCCATATCATGCATCCTTTAAGCTTCTGGTGGAATATGAATTGCGGGTTATAAGCGGCCCTAGTCATGCGCCCCGATATACTCAATCCGTTATTTGCAGAAGTACGTGCCTTAAAAGGCGTTGGTCCTGGTCTTGCCAAGCCGTTGGAGCGACTTGGGCTGGAGCGGGTGAAGGACGTATTATATCATTTTCCCAATAGCTGGACCTATCGAAAGGCGGTCTCGTGCTTGGATGTCGCCGATGTTGGCAATAACATCATCCTCACTGTCACCGTCATAGATCATCGGGGTGGTAGCAGTCCGCGGGCACCATTACGGATTTTTGCCGCTGATTCAGGCGGCAATTATATCACGCTCACATTCTTCGGCCGAAATGGTGGCTGGGCCCGAAAACAGCTTCCTGTCGGCGAGCAACGCATCATTTCGGGCAAGCTAGACCGTTATGGTGACGAATTGCAGATGGTGCATCCTGACCATGTCGTACCAATTGGCAGCGACGCTTCGCCGGGCCTTGCCGAGCCTATTTATCCGCTGTCCGATGGCCTTACCAACAAACGTATGGGGCAGTTCGCAGCGGCATCTTTGCAGGACTTACCTGATCTCGCCGATTGGATTGAGCCGACCTTGCTATCCAGTCGTGGTTGGTCAGGATGGTCCGCGTCTATCAACATAGTGCACAACAAGGATGACCAAGGCGCGCGGGATAGGCTGGCTTATGATGAGCTATTCAGCAACCAACTTGCGATGCGGCTGATCCGCGCGGCGATGGACAAACGCACTGCCGTGCCGATCCGCGGGGACGGCTCTTTGGTGTCAAAGCTGCAACTGCCGTTTGCGCTGACGGGCGCGCAGCAGCGCGCTATTACCGAAATTGAAGGCGATCTGGCGCAGTCACGGCCCATGCTGAGGTTGCTCCAGGGCGATGTTGGTGCGGGCAAGACGATGGTTGCGCTCATGGCGCTGCTGCGCGGTGTGGAAGCAGGCATGCAGTCTGCCATGTTAGCGCCCACCGAAATACTCGCGCGGCAACATTATTCCAGCCTGCAAAAACTGCTTTCAGGGCTCCCAATTAACATCGCAATCCTGACTGGGCGGGAAAAAGGCAATTTGCGTGAGGCTACATTGATGGGTCTCGCCGATGGGTCCATCCATATACTTGTAGGCACCCATGCGATATTTCAGGAAGCTGTGACCTATAAGGCCCTTGCGGTGGCGGTGATTGATGAACAACATCGGTTTGGCGTGTCGCAACGGTTGATGCTGTCACGCAAGGGCAGGGGCGTGCCACATTTGTTGGTAATGACCGCAACGCCGATACCACGCAGCCTTGCGCTTGCGGCTTATGGCGAAATGGATAGCTCGATTTTGGATGAGCTTCCGCCCGGACGGACGCCAGTAGAAACCCGGGTGATGTCTCAAGATCGCTTACTGGAACTGGTCGATGGCGTTGCGCGTCATCTCTCCGCTGGGAAACAAGCATTTTGGGTGTGCCCTTTGGTTGAGGAAAGCGACAAAAGCGACCTTGCCGCCGCCGAACAACGCGCGGAGCAGCTGCGCTTGCGTTTTGGCGATCAAGTTGCATTGGTCCACGGACGCATGCGCGGGCCCGAAAAAGATGCCGTCATGGAACGCTTTGTGGCTGGCGAAACGCGTCTACTGGTTGCGACGACGGTTATAGAAGTTGGCGTTGATGTCCCCAATGCCAGCCTGATGGTGATAGAGGCGGCGGACCGGTTTGGTCTTGCGCAATTGCACCAGTTACGCGGGCGGGTTGGCCGAGGGTCGGAAAAATCAGTGTGCATTCTGGTCCGCGGTGCGCACATAGGTGAAACTGCGCGCGCGCGATTGGCGTTAATGCGTGAGACCAATGATGGCTTCCGCATCTCTGAGGAAGACCTGAAGCTTCGCGGGGCAGGCGAATTGCTTGGCACTAGGCAGTCTGGCGAAAACCTTTTTCGCGTTGCCACGCCTGAACAAGTGCGTGCGTTGATCGGCGTTGCAGCAGACGACGCGCGGCTGTTGCTCGATCGGGATGGCGGTCTTGATGGGGCACGCGGCCAAGCGGCACGGATGGCATTATACCTATTTGAACGTGACGCAGGCGTCGCGACGCTGCGGGGCGGTTAGCCGGTTTTTGGACCAATGATATCCAGCAGGGCCAGAAAGTCGGGCAAGCGTAACGCGCGTTCAAACTGCAGCCCCAGACGTTGTTCCACTGTCCACGTGACAAGTGCCTCAATCCGGCCAATGACGGGTAACCTTCGTTCAACACGCTCCGCGCGCTGATAGCCAGGATTGCCATCGATCATGAAGCCATGTGCTGACACATTCACGATATGGATCGTTTTTTCTCCATCCTGCCGGCTCTCGGCAATCACCTTGTGGCTTGCCCGATGACGAGCCTTGCTGCGTAACTCCGCATCCGAATTCTGGGAGGCTTTCGCAATGCGTGGAACCCTCTTGTCTTGTTGATTGAAGCAACGGGTTACGTCCAATTTACGAATAATTAGTAAAGTTGCCGCGAGGGCAAGCCAGCGCCACTTAGATAAATTGTATTAAACCGTGTTTCTTCTTACCGGCCGAAATCTTAACGGGGGTAGCCTGCTGCGCGATCATGGCTTCTTCGTCGGTCACGGCGTCTCCTTCGACGCGCGCACCGCCGCCCTGAATCATCCGACGCGCCTCTTTTTTTGATGCAACAAAGCTCAATGCAACCAACGCGTCGATGACGGATATATCGCTGGATGCGTCAAAAGTAGGAAGGTTCCCGCCGCTTGCGCCCTCTTCGAATGTCTTGCGCGCAGTCTCGGCGGCAAGTGCTGCAGCGTCGGTGCCACGGCATAACTCTGTAGCCGCGTTGGCAAGGGCAATCTTCGCGGCGTTGATTTCCGAACCATCAAGCGCTTCAAGTCGTGCAATCTCGTCCATCGGCAGATCCGTAAATAAACGCAGGAAACGACCGACATCACGGTCATCGGTGTTGCGCCAGAACTGCCAATAATCATA
>Ga0114973_10001482_pt1 | contig 17520 bp, 10 predicted proteins | sample M_140807_MF_Meta_FD_87025 | JGI IMG/M metagenome (GOLD analysis project Ga0114973, IMG submission 87025) | Freshwater microbial communities from Lake Montjoie, Canada to study carbon cycling - M_140807_MF_MetaG | ecosystem: Environmental > Aquatic > Freshwater > Lake | place: Lake Montjoie...
AAACTGTTACCAGAATTAGCTAAAGTAGCTCTTGGTCCAATCGCAGTAATGTTTGAGAAAACCGCTTTAGTTTGTGGGTTATTGATAGATCCACTTGCATCGTTATCAGACTCAAAAGCTTCTGAACGAGAGATATCTGCAATTGTAGAGTCACGTAAAATGATACCAAATTGTACTTTACCGCTAAAGCCGTTATCCGTATCAAAATCGTCATCTTGTGTTTTGTATGCAATAAGGTGCTTACAGTTTACAGTACCACCAAACCACTCAAACGCATCGTCTTTTGCATAAGTAACCTGAACATAATCAATGATTGTTCCGCTACCTACAGCACACATTGTTAAACTGTTAAGTTCTTTATCGGGTTGGTATGCATAACCTGCATACTCAATTCTTACATAACGTAAAATACCAGAGTTGTCAGCATCGTTAGGAGATGTACCACCACCAGCTAAACCATCACCAAAAGAGTTGTCAATACCACCTTCTGCTTGATAGATGCCAGTACCACCACCAGTACCAGTGAATGCAGTATTTACACTTGCTTTACCAAGTAATACAATACCACCCCAGTCACCAGAACGTGGAACAGGAGAGTTAGAAGTAAATACAATTGGTTTTTCTTGTGTTCCGTCTGCAATTAATTTAGCACCACGGGTAATAATTAAAGCCGCAACGTTTGCGCCAGTATAGTCTCCTTTTACAGTAACACCTGGTTGAACCGTCATGGTTGCGTTATTAACCATATAAACAAGGCCACTTAAGATGTAGTTATTACCTTCTCTTAAAACGGTATCTTTATCGATACGACCTTTTAAGATTATGGTTTGAACACCTGGAGTAGTAGGCTGTGTAATTACAGTTGATGTACCACCATCCATTTCAATTTTTCTACAACTTGTAGCAATTAATGCAACGAAAGCTGCTGCTAACAAAACCGATTTTTTCATTTTATTGTTTTTTAAAAATTTTTATAAAGTATTATAAAGAGTATGAGAAACTGATTCCAATATTTGTACCTGTTTGACGGCTTAAACGGAATGGATCTTTTGCTTTATCCAAATTTGTATTGCCATCAGGGTTTTGGTAGAAATATAATGTCTTATTTAAAATATCTTGTACGTTTAATTTTAATTCTGCTCTGTTTTTAGCAAACTTTTTGCTTAATTGAAAATCAAATACAGGACGTGATGATTCGTAGATATCTGGCTGATCTAAACTTCCCACAAATGTTACACGACGACCAATTTGATTGTACAATAAAGTTGCAGTGATTCCTTTTGATGGTAGATCGTATAGTGCACTAAAGTTAATTAGGTATGGAGATTGACCTTGTAATGGACGGTCTAACATTAAATTATTATCTTTTACTTTACTCTTAATGTATGAACCATTGGCTTGAACTGTAAAGTTTTTAAGTGCTTCAGAGAAATCTAATTTTTTTCTGATTTCAAACTCTACGCCATAAGCAGTTGCACTTGCAGGGTTTGCAAAGTTAAATGTACTTGCTCCACCAGAACCAAAGTTGAAGATCATTTCGATTGGCTTATCAAAATACTTGTAGAATGCACCAAAAGTAATTACCTCACCAGAAGCAGGATATACTTCGTAACGTAAATCTACGTTTGTGATTTTTGTACGCTGAATACTAGGTAAACCTTGTACAGAAGCGTTTAAATCAAAGTCGTAATATTGGAAAGTTGCAAGCTCTCTAAACTCTGGTCTTACCACTGTTTGAGAAGCAGAGAAACGTAAGTTGGTTAAATTGTTTAATTTAAGCGTAGCATTTACACCTGGTAAGAAGTCGGTAACTTTTGTATAGTTATGACGAGGGTCATTTTTATAAACACTACCCACCAATTGGTCGTAATCTTCTACTCTTACACCCCATACCAATCTAAAATTGTTGCTAAATTGGTTATCAAACTGAAGGTAACCAGCATTTAAAATAGTATTTGCTAAATAGCGGTATAAGTTTCCTTTAATCGCATCAAAGGCAAATAAAGTGCTATATACTTCACCTCTACCAAAATTGCTTGGCGCAAAAATTGATTCAGGGCCTAATAAGCGTAAAGCAGCATTGTCTCTTGGTAAATAAATAGAGAAAGGCTTAGCATCAAATAAACGGTCTTTAACTTGGAATAAGTAACCACCTTTAAATGTTTGTTTGCTTCCAAAAGCATTAAAAGTATAAGCTAAGTCTGCACCAGCACTATAAACATAATCGTTTAAGTTTTGATAAAAGCGGTTACCACTTTTTTGAGATAAACTATTGGATAATAATGCTACATACTTATTGGTGGCAACATCATTATTTTTTAAATAGTACAATCTTCGTTGATCAGGAACATATCCATCTAACAAAGTAAATGAACCATGCCATTTAAACTTAAGCACATTAGGCTTTATGTTGTGTTCACCATTAATTTGTGAGTTCCAAAAAGTATTTTGCTTAAAACCGTATTCGTAACCACGCGCACTATCTAATTTTTGGTTACCATTACCTTCAACACCTGTTCTTAAAGTAGTGAAGTCTGAAGAGGTAACATTAAATAATGTTTTAGCAGAAATTTTGTTATTGCTATTGATTTGATAAGAAATATTAGCTAAACCACCCCAAAGTAGGTCGGTGCTGTATCTATTGTCTGTGTAATTAAAGTCTGGGGTAAAAGTACCATTACCAATAAAGTTAAAACCACTATTACTACCCGTTGTTAAACGTACAGATTTGTTGTAGTTAAGTGCAAAAATGGCACCTAATTTTCTATTATTTTTAAACTCTTTTACAAAACCACCACTGGTTTGGAATTGACCATTTACCAAGTTAGACTTGTTGGCAACAATTGGAGCCCAATTGTTTTGCATAGTAGAACCAATGTACGTTTTGTCGGCGTTGGTAAGTCCATCAAACGCAGATTTTGTAGTGTAGGTAGCAGGTAAAGAACGTGTACCATCATCAATACCTAAATAATCTGTTTTACCACCTTTATTTTCGTAGAAACTACCTTTAACTGCTTGTGAGTTAAAACCAGTACCTACTTGAATGTTAAAAAAGTTTTTAGAAGGAATATCTCTTGTGTTAACCTGAATTAAACCACCTGCCCACTCACCCGGAAGTTCTGGAACAAATGCTTTGTTGATAACGATATTATCAATCATGTTTGCAGGGATCAAATCAAATGAAAAGGCTTTTCTATCAGGCTCTGTACTACCTAATTGTACACCATTTAAAGTAGCTAAGTTATAACGCTCAGCTAAACCTCTAATGATCAAAAATTTACCATCTTGGATACTCGCACCAGGTGTACGCTTGATAACTTCACCGGTATTTTTATCTGGAGAACGTTTGATAGCTTCTGCAGAAATTACTGAAGCTACCGTATTGGTATTTTTTTGAAAGGCAATAAGGGCATTAACAGTTTCACCTTTTGCAGAAGCTGTTCTGGTGGTTGCTTTAACGGCAACATCCGTTAAAACTTTACCGCCTTCGTTTAAAACAATATTTACTGTTTCGTCGTCTCCAGCTTTAGTAACAGTAATTTCATCAATTACTTTATCTTGGTAACCAACATAACTAAGAGATAATGTGTATTTTTTTTGTACCTCAACTACAAAAGAAAAGCGGCCTTCCACGTCTGTTCTGGTCATGGCAGTAGCAGCACCTGATAATTTTACTGTAACACTCGCTAACGCTTCATTTTTACTATTGGTAACCTTACCAACAATTCTAGATTTTTGACCAAATAAAGAGGCGCTAATAACAAGTAAAAAAACGATAGATAATAATTGCTTCACTGGGTATTTCTTTTATTAAGCAAAATTACCTTGGGTATATTAAGGGAATGTTACCGCAGTGTTAACGCAATGTTACCTATATATTACCGCAATGTTACCACTTGGTCGTACAAGTGGTGTATAAGACCGTCAACAAGGCCAATTTTAGGGACATAAATTTCATCAATATTAGCCCATTTCATTATTTGTATATATATAAGTAATGCAGGAACAATAACATCTGCACGGTCATCTTTGAGGCCGTATAAATTCATACGGTCTTCGAGTGAAACGCTCGAAAGCTCTTTGTAATAGTCTTTTAAGAGATCTAAACTAAGGGGTTTGCCCTCTTTTAGCTTACTCATAGACAATATTTTTGTAATGTTTCCGCCGCTTCCAATGGCGATAGAAGGTAGACTGCTTTTAATGCTCTTTTTCACATACTCCTTAACCTCGTCCCAGGTACTTTCGTTAATCTGATTTTTTAATAGCCTAATGGTGCCAATGTTAAAAGACTCTTTAGATACCAGCTCTCCATTTGCAAAAAAAGTAAGCTCTGTGCTGCCACCCCCCACATCTATGTATAAATAAGAGTGATCAGCATCTAAGTTTTCGGCAACATGGTTTTCATAGATAAAAGACGCCTCCTCCTGACCCGATATTACTTTTATTTCGATGCCCGTTTCAAGCTTTACTTTTCTTATGATGTCTTTGCTATTTTTGGCATCACGCATAGCACTGGTAGCACATGCATATACATACTTGATTTGATACGCTTCTAATAGGTGCTTATACGCTTTTAAGGTTTCCAAAAGCATTTTAACCTTGGGCTTTGATATTTCGCCGGTTTCAAAAACGTCAAAACCAAGACGTAGCGGTACACGAACCAAATTAATTTTATTAAAAACTGGATCTTTTTTGGGGAGCTTAGTAACCTCACTAATTAGTAACCTTGCCGCATTACTCCCAATATCAATAGCTGCTAACTTCACTTTTTAGTATTCATTTTCTGTTGGAGGTATAAATAAGTCTCTATTTGAGAGCGTACTTTTTTTCTAGACCCCGAATTTACATAGTTATTTAATAATGTACTATCTAAAACCCTAGCTTTCACATTGTCTTGCAATTGAATGTTGATGATATCTTGTAATTCACGCTTAATGGCTGGGTCAAGAATGGGTACAGCAGCTTCTATGCGGTGATCAATGTTTCGCACCATCCAATCGGCACTGGAAATATATATTTTTTCATTTCCTCCATTACCAAATATCATTACACGGGCATGTTCTAAATACTCATCCACAATACTAATGGCACGTGGCTTTGCATTAAATTTTTTATGATCTACTAAAGCACAAAAAATACCACGTACAATCATATTGATGGTAACACCTGCCACAGCAGCGTCATTTAATTTTTTAATCAAATCCACATCACTCAATGAATTTAATTTAACAGTAATAGACGCCGGCTTACCAGCTTTTGCATTTTTTATTTCCTGGTTAATTAAACTAACAATGGTAGGGCGCATAGAAATTGGTGATACCACCAGTGTTTTGCAGCGCTCTAATGGACCATATCCTTTTTCGGGATGTTCTAAAAATTGGAAAATCTTATTAATGTCGGCCATGATGTTTCGGTTGCTTGTTAAAAGACAATGATCACCATAAACGCGCGCTGTTTTTTCGTGCATATTTCCAGTACTTACAAACCCATATTGTAAAGTTCTATTTTTATCTCGCTTTTTAATCACACAAATTTTAGCGTGCACTTTCATATTTTGTACACCAAAAAGAACGGTTATACCCTCCTGTTCTAATACATCTTTCCATTCCAAATTGGCTTCTTCATCAAACCTTGCTTTTACTTCAAGCATTACAGTTACCGCTTTTCCATTGCGTGCTGCATTAATAAGCGCATTGATTACTTTGGATGCAGGTGCCAAACGATAGGCAGTAATTTTAATGGACAACACATCCGGATCCATCGCACTCTCCCTAAGTAAATCAATAACTGAATTAAAACTTTGGTAAGGAAAATGAAGCATCACATCCTTTTTTAACACCACATCCGTTACGCGCAAGCTTTTACTTAAATCAGGATGCAATAATGAAGCTTTACGAATGCTTTTATCCATTTCTAAATCTGGGAAATCCATAAAATGTCTAAAATTATGAATACGCCCACCCGGAATAATATTGCTTTTTTGATTGAGCTGTAATCGTCTAATCAAATAGTCAAGTAAGCCCGCATCCATTTCTCTATCATACACAAAACGCACCGGCTTTCCTTTGCGTCTATTTTTTAAACCCTTTTCAAGCTTTTCAATCAAATTGCTTGTAAGGTCATTATCGATATCAATTTCTGCATCTTTAGTAATTTTAAAAATGGCAGACTCAAAATAATCGTAATCGAAGTAAGAGAAAATAATGGGTAAATTAAACCTGATGATATCTTCTAGTAAGATAATTTGATGACCGCCTGTTTTAGTAGGAAGCTCTACAAACCTTCCTACCACTGATACAGGGACTTCAATTAACGCATACTTACTTTTGTAGGCGCTATTTTTTTTACGCATTACAATACCTAAGTAAATACTCTTATCGCGCAAATAAGGCATTTGCGCAATCGATTCTACCATTAGTGGAATCACATTGCCACGTACCTGAGTGTCAAAAAAGTTTTTTACAAAAACTTGCTGCTCTCTAGACAAATGACTTTCATCTATCAGCGTTATATTTTCTTTTTTTAAATCGCGAACAATATTTTTCCAAATTCTATTGAACTCATTTTGCTGTTCTAAAACAATGGTTTGTATTTCATCTAAAATACTTTGAGAATGCACTTCCAAATGCATATCCAGATTTTTACCTTTCCCCTTAAGCTCAATCATTCGTTTTAAAGTAGCAACACGTACCCTAAAAAATTCGTCGAGGTTATTAGAAAAAATACCCAAAAATCGAATACGCTCTTTTAATGGTACACTTGGGTCGTTGGCTTCTTGCAGTACTCTTCCATTAAAGCTCAACCAACTTAAGTCTCTAGGTATATAGGTATACTTGGGCATAAACAATTAAAATTTGTAGTTCGCGATATTACTAAACAAGCTAGGAAAATTAGCCAAACTCATTTTAAAGTTACAATTTGTTAACATATGAGTAATAATTTATTCACATAGGAGTTATTACTTTGACAAACTTACCCAATGGAAAAAAGAGACATTGACGTTCTCGTACTTAGTGATTTACACCTCGGCACATTTGGTTGCCACGCTCAAGAAATTGTTACTTATTTAAAAAGTGTTGCTCCTAAAGTATTGGTGTTAAACGGCGATATCATTGATATCTGGCAGTTTAAAAAACATTATTTTCCAGCTGCCCATATGCAAGTAATCAAGCAAATTTTTAGCTTACTTAGCAAGGGCACCAAAGTGTATTATATTACAGGTAATCATGACGAGGCACTTCGCCGTTACACCGATTTAGAAATGGGTGGATTTACCCTCACCGATAAAGTGGTACTAGAACTTGATGGTAAAAAAACTTGGATTTTTCATGGCGATATTTTTGATGCAACCACCAAAGGAAGCGCTAAAATCATTGCAAAGCTAGGTGGACACGGATATGACCTTCTCATTATGATGAATAGCGCTATTAACTGGGCCCTTAAATTAATGGGTAAAGAAAAAATGAGCTTTAGCAAAAAGGTAAAAAATAGCGTTAAAAAAGCAGTTTCTTGGATTGGCAATTTTGAGCAAACAGCCGCAGAATTAGCCATCGAGCAAGGTTATGACTATGTAATTTGTGGGCACATACACCAGCCGCAAAAGCGCATGGTAACCAACGAGCATGGATCAGTGATGTATTTGAATAGTGGCGATTGGATTGAAAATTTAACTTCGCTAGAATACATTAATGGCGAGTGGAATATTCACCAATACAACGAAAAAGAACAAGCTGCTAAAGTAGTGCCAATTTTAAGCGCTGAGAACAAACTACCTGAGCTTAACGTACTTACCAAAGACGTTGCCTTATTTTTTAATAGTTTAATTGCGCAGTAAATGAAAATTTTATACGCCGTACAAGCTACAGGTAATGGACATATAAGTAGGGCCGTTGAGTTACTACCTTACCTCAAGCAATATGGTCAGGTAGATGTGTTTTTAAGTGGCGAAAACAGCCATTTACCAACTAGCTTACCTGTTAAATATAAAAGTAGGGGCGTATCGTTATTTTATGGCAACAGAGGTGGTCTTAACTATTTCAAAATGTTGCAAAAATTTTCCATTAAAAGAATATGGAAAGAAGCAAAAGCCTTACCTGTTCAGGATTATGATATTATCATCAACGATTTTGAATGCATTACATCACTTGCATGTAAATTTAAAAATAAACCGAGCATTCAATTTGGGCACCAAGCAAGTTTTAGAAGTAACCTAGCGCCACGTCCACAAAAAAGAGAGTTTATTGGTGAGTGGATTTTAAAAAATTATGCAACAGCTACCACTTATTTTGGACTACATTTTAACGCCTACGACAAGGGTATTTATAACCCAGTTGTAAAGGCAGATATTATTGCTGCAACACCCGTAAACAAAGGACACGTAACGGTTTACCTTTCTCATTATTCCAAAAAAGTAATTACCAATCAATTACATAAAGTACCAGGTATTAGGTTTGAAGTGTTTACCAAAGAAGTAAAAACAGAAACCATCGAAAAAAATATCAGGTTCATGCCTATTTCAAATGCTGGTTTTACAACCAGTATGATTGAAAGCGCAGGCGTAATTACAGGAGCAGGTTTTGAAACTCCCGCCGAAGCATTATACCTAGGCAAAAAATTAATGTGCCTTCCTATACGTGGACAATACGAGCAGTTATGCAATGCAGCTGCACTGGAACTATTAGGTGTTCCGGTTATACCAAAAATGCACGCTACATTTTTTGTGGATATTGCAAAATGGTACGATTTACCTGCACCTACCCCATTAAAGCTTGAACACAGTACTTACCAACTCGTGCAAAAAGTAATTGAACAAGCTAAAGCGCTTATGCCGTCAAAAGATCTAGGCAATCAAAATGAAGGCCTAAACAACTTTGCCATTTAAAAAATCGCGAAACCAATACCCCGAATTTTTTACAGTTCGTAACTGTGTTTCAAAATCTGTGTACACGAGTCCAAAGCGGGATGAGTATCCATACGCCCATTCAAAATTATCGGTAAGGGTCCATGCGTAATAACCTCCAATAGGCACCCCTTCTTGTTTAGCTTTTAATACGGCGCCTAAATAAGATCTAAAATAATCGATACGTTCTGTGTCATTAACTACACCTCCATGCAAATGATCTTTAAAACAAGCACCACCTTCTGTTACAATAATTTGTTTAACACCATCATAACTTCCAAAGCGGTGTAACATGTTATAAAAGCTTACTGGATCTATCTCCCACCCTATTGCGGTATGTGGTTTTTTTCTTGATTTAGCACTCACTTCGGATGCCGAAACATACGGTATTAAAGGATTGTGCTTGATGGTTACTGAAAAATAATTTTGAAGTCCAATATAGTCAAAATCAAATTTTAGTTTATCAATAAAACGCCAAGCGGTAGTTCCAATATGCAACTTATCTAAAAAATCAAATTGATCGAGTTGCGGAAATCCCATTCCTAAAACGGGCTCAATAAACAAGCGGTTTAAAAGTGCATCGGCTCTATTAGCTGCAGCAATATCTTTATCTGAATTGGTAAAAGGCTTTGCTTCAGAAATAGAAAAACTAGTGCCTATAACCGCATGTGGGCAGTGCGCTCTAATAATTCTTCCACCCTCTGCAGTACATAATGCTGCGTTATAAATAGCTGGAAATACATTAGCTGTTCCCATTTTACCAGGCGCATGCATACCCATCATATAACCAAGTGCCGTAAATGCAAAAGGCTCATTCACAACAATCCACTGCTTTACTTTTTTGCCATAATGCTCTGTTAACAGTGTAACGTATTTAGAAAACCATTTGATCATATCTCTACTTGTCCATCCACCCTGTAGTTCTAGGGCATGGGGTAAATCCCAATGATAGACAGTAACAACCGGCTCTAAACCGTTTGCAATACATTCATCAATAACGTTATGATAAAAGGCAATGCCTAATTTATTAACCTTACCAACACCTTCTGGAATTACTCTACTCCATGCAATAGAAAACCTAAACACTTTAAAGCCTAATGCTTTAGCAAGTAAAATATCGTCTTTGTAGCGGTGGTAAAAATCGGCGGCATGCGTAGGCCTTGCGCCACCTTTAATAACATTTCTTTTACGGGCAAAAACATCCCACACAGATAAGCCTTTACCATCTTCAAAAGCAGCGCCTTCATTTTGTGGAGCGGCCATGCCAACACCCCATTTAAAATCAGGTCCAAAATCGGAAGCTGTAAAGTTTTTTTTATGCAAGTGGGTTAAATTTTATCCATGAGCGCTAATAAATCATCTAAGATGGCGGTAGGGTTTGCTACCGCAATTTGATCATGGGTTTGAGCACCTGTAGTAACACCAAAAGTTTTACCACAACCCGCATTTTTACCTTCTTCTATATCAATAGCAGAATCTCCTACTTTAACAACAGAAGCCGGGTTTTCTATGTTAAAATGCTTAATAGCATATTCAATCATATCTGGTGCAGGTCTATTATTAGACACATCAGAAGCCGTAACGAGTAAATCAATATCTTCTCCTACAGTCCAATTTAATTTTTGCAAAAGCCCCTCTGCTGTTGCTCTATTATATCCAGTATTTAAAACAACTTTAATTTCTTGCTTTTTTAAAAGTGCAAAAACCGTTTCTGCATTTGAACAAGGCGTTACCTCCAAATGAGCATAGGCACTTGCTAATAACACAACAAACTGCTCGTAAATAGCAGCAGCATCAACATTAGAAGCATGAACGGCTACCAATACATCTTTGATGGCTTGTAATTTTTCTTTACCTGCGCCATGCAATAACACTTCATCCAATGTTACTTCAACACCTGCTTGCATAATAGCCGCATGAAGTGTTTTATACACCACATTATTTTCGTCAACAGTAGTGCCTGCCATATCAAAAACCACCATACTTGTTTGCATAAACTTAAGATTTAAGTGAAGATGAAATATAGCTAGCAAAAGCCTCTATAGGTTCTGTGTGCATGTTTGGATCTTTGGCTAAATCATCCCATGTTCTTAGTAAAACCGCTTCTTTATGGTTAGCATAGGTTTCAAATTTTTGCGCTTCGTTTGCATCCATAATACCTCCTTGTAATGCCAAGCTCTGACGTGAAGGTTCACTTAAGGTATCATAGTAGGCCGGGTTAACGTAACATAAATATCTTTTAGCCTGCACGTGTAATTTTACCGGCTCCACCACTTCTGGTACAAAATATTTTTGTAAAAACAAAGCGGCTAATTCTTCGTGCAAATCATCTACACCATGATCAGGGGCGTTATCAGGCAGTTCATGTAATAAATGTCCAATATCGTGTAAAAGACTAGCGGTAATTAATGCGGCTGATGCATTGTTGTTTTTTGCAAACGTAGCTGCCTGAAGTGCATGCTCTAGTTGCGTTACAGCTTCACCACCGTACAATGAATGTCCTTTTTGATTGAATAAATCAATAATTTTTTGTGTCATATGCTTATAATGTGTTAATCGTTTCTTCGGCAAAACCAAAAGACATGGTCATGCCATGTCCGCCAATGCCATTTAAAATATATACGCCAGGTTCTACTGTTACAAATAAATCGGTGTCGCCGTTTTTCATAACAGGATAAATACCATTCCAACTTTGGGTAATTTGCCAATCGTCTATGTGCATCATTTTTTTAAGATAATCCAAAACCAATTGGTTTAAATAATGGTTGTCAAAAGGATCAAAGTCTAACCCGTATTCGTGCGTATCACCAACAGTAAGTTCGCCTTCTGCACTTTGAGAAACCATTACATGAATTCCATGTTTTACATACTCAGACATTTCGTTGTCAATTCTGGTTTGTAAATCAGGTAAAGAAGATGCAACAGCAAAACTTTTATAATGCAGCAAACTTAAACCACCACAAACAGCAGTGCCAATTTTATAGCCAGGTTTTTCGTGCTTAAAACGCATCATTTGTAACCTGCTTTTTGTAATAGGCAAGCTTTTAAAAATAGATGGAAACAGCGTTTCAAAATCGGCACCAGAACAAACACAAATAATATCCGCTTCAAATTCTTTATCAAAAGAACTTACTTTATGTTTTGTTACCCCCGTAATAGCGGTTCCCCAAATAAAATCTATGCCATATACAGTATGCAAATAAGCTGGCAACCCTTTAATAGCAGCCCTAGGATCAACAATGACTTCATCATCACTATATAAGCCACCTATTAATTTGCGCGAATTGACACCCGAAAATCTTTCCGTTATTTGACTAGCTGTAAAAAGTTGAACGGGTCGGTTATTGCTGCTAAACTTACTATACATTTCTTCTATTACAGCCCACTCATCATCAAAATAAGCCAAGTGAACACTTCCACAAGGATTAAAAGACTGCTTCATTCCTTGTAAACATTCAATCCAAATTTCTTTGCTTCGCTTTGCTCTGTTGTATAACGCACCATCTGGTTGACCTACTGGCCACAACATTCCAAAATTTCTGATTGAAGCTCCAATGGCTTCTTGTGTTTTATCTATAACAGTAACTTTAAACCCTTTGATAGCAAGGGCTCTAGCAGTTGCCAATCCAACAATACCTGCGCCTACTACAATTGCTTTTTGCTGTAACATACTTGTAAAATATTAAATAAATATACTAAAAAAAGCGAAGCCTGTAAAGACTTCGCTATAAACGATTGCTTGCCACAATTCATTTTTTATTTAACCAAACTTAGGAGCATTATTTGATGATCCACATTTTACCGTTGATATCATCAAGAGAACCAAACTGTGCAGTAATGGCAGCTTCAACATTAGTTTTATTGATACTTCTTTCTACAGAAGGATATTGGTAACGTAAAGCAACTCTACCACTGTTTCCAGAACCAGAACCAACTAAAAATGTTGGAACACCTGTTCTTCTCCAGTTAAAATAAGCTTCTTGACCAGAGTTTTGGTAGAACGCTAAATATTTTTGTAGTAAAATTTGATTGCGACCATCTACTGTGTTGCCTTTATACTTTACATCTGTTTGATTGTAATAAGTATCGTATAAAAAGTTAACATCATAGTTTACAGATTCAAATAAACCGCCACCTGGCTTTTGAAAAGTTACAGCGTTAACGCCATCTTTAATACCATAAAAAGCAAGAGACGCTTTAATACCATTTTGGTACCAAGTTTCTGCATTAGCAGAAGTAATCCAACCTCTGTTCATTGCTTCAGCAATGTTAAAACACATTTCAGAGTAGCCTACTACAATTGTATTTTCGGCAGTGTAGGTTTGGTAATAACGCTTTCTGTTGATGAAAGAATATTGTCCTAAACCAGCATTTTTACTCATGGTAGCTAAATCTTCACCACTGCTTGCACCGTTAAATGCAGCATATGTATTTGGAGCAGCACCAGCAGCAACTTTAGCAGCAGCAGGCTCAGCAACAAAAAACGTTCTAGGATCTTGCATGGCTACCAATGTATTTAAGTAAGTAGCAGCCATGTTATAACGTGTTGCATCAAAACCAAAGTTATCTGGGTTTGTAGAATACTTATTGTATTGGCTATTGTGTACAAACTGCATTTGATCTGCAGCACTTGCAAACAAAGGATACTTTGTAGGATTGTTGATTACATCAGCAAACTTTTGCTTGATGTTTAAATCAGCATCTGTTTCTTTATTGCTTAACTGAATTAACACTCTTAATTTAAAAGCATTTACAGCTTTTTGCCATTTAGCTAAGTTGTTACCATAATAGTAATCGTTCGCTAATACATAGTTTTTAGTAACCACTGTAGACATTTCTGTATTTGCGTCTTCTAAATACGTTAAGATAGCTTTAAATACATCTTTTTGAGTGTCATATTTAGGAGTAACATTATCTAAACCTTTTAATGCTTCAGAAACTGGAATGTCACCTAAATTCATGGTTAAATCATAAATATAATACGCTTTTAAAAACTTAGCTAAAGCAGTATACGGATTTGGAGCAGGAACAGACTTAGTAGCTTCTTGTTCCATTTTTACAATATTTTTTAATGTATTGTAGTTACCAAATGAATAACCAGTCCAGTTGTATTCATTGTTACCATAGTAATCATAGTTACAAGCATAAAACTGATTGGCACGCTGTGTACCGTTAAAAGCACCTTTGTTAAGACCACCTAATACGTTATTAAAAATTAGGTTAGCGGGAACAGCAGTTGCTCTGTTAGGATCTGCTGCTAACGAATCGAATGATTTTTTACAAGCACCTAATGATCCAATCATTAGAATGAGTGTAAATATTTGAAATATCTTTTTCATAATGTATGATTTGATGTATTAGAATATAAAGTTGATGTTAATACCATAAGATCTTGTAGTTGGTGTTTGTAAACCAATACTTGATTCGCCAGGATATTGATCAATATCAACATCTTTGAATTTAGAATCCGGCATCCAATACAATAAATTACGAGCTACTAAAGAAACTGTTGCTTTTTTAAAGATTGACTTTTGCACAAGCGCTTGCGGTAATTCGTAAGTTAGCATCACCTCTCTAAGCTTCATGTATGTTTTGCTCATGATATTAGGTTCTGGATTACCATGTAAACGGCTAATGTAATCTTGCAAGTATGTTTTAGTTGTATTAGGAGCAAAAGTTAATGCATTGTAATTGGTAATTCTACCAGTTACCGCATCATATGTAGGTGTTCCTGTAGCAACTAATACACCTGGACCTACATAAGATTTAACACCTTTGTAATCTTGGTAACGCGCTTCACCCATCGCACCTTCTACAGTTTCGATGTGACGACCACCTTGGAATGTTTTTTTACGAACATAATCTTCCATAACACCACCTACTCTACCATCAATTTGGAAATTGAATGTAAATGCTTTGTAAGTTAATTTGTTATTTAAACCCCAAACATAATCAGGGTTTGAGTTACCAACGTACTGAGCAACTGGTAAATAAATTGGACGACCACCAGCATCATTAATAATTTGTCCATCTGGAGTTCTTGCCATTTTCTTAAACCATACTTCATCAGTTCTTGAACCAACAGTATAGAAAGTGTTTAAGTTAGAAACACCAGCAGGTAATTCTTTGTATACGTTTTTAAATGCACCCATGTTAAGCGTTGCATCCCAAGAAATACCATTGGTAGATTTAATGATAGATCCATTGATTGTTAAATCCCAACCGGTACGCTGTGTTTTTGTACCATTTACAACATAACTAGCATAACCAGAAGTTTGAGAAATAGACTTAGAGAAAATTTGAGGACCATCTGTGTATTGATAAAAAGATGCTTCAACACCAAGACGGTTTTTAAATGCTTTTGCTTCAACACCAAACTCAAATGAAGTTCTATCATCTGGTTGAACGTTAGCATCAACAAGTGTATTTGTAAAAGAAGCTTGTGTAGTGTTGTTGTAACCAATACCTGTAGAGTATACGTCCGCATAGGTAAAAGTTGGTCCACCATAGGTAGAAGAATACTGCTGACCATAACCTAAAGGATAGGCGTTGTTTGGAGTTGCACCAATATAATCAGATACAAAGCTACCACCACCTCTTACTTTAGCATAAGAAGCTCTTAATTTTAAGAAATTAACTTGACTAGGTAAAGTAATATAGTCGTTTAATACTGTACTTAAGTTTAATGAAGGATAGAAGAATGAATTGTTATCCTTTTTAAGTGCAGATAATTTATCGCTACGGCCTGTAATGTTTAAGTTAAAATATTTACCGCCTTCAATATCTACAGAGTATAATAATGAATTAACGCGCATTTCAGATGCAAAGTTGTAAGCAATAACTGGGTTTCTGCTGTTTGCAAATGTATATACGTTAGGTACGTTTAAATAGTTGGTTGTAGTAAACGAAGAATTGTAATTGAAAGTTCTAAAGTTTGCACCTGCAAAACCAGTAGCTTTAAAGAAATTAGCTACAACAGGTGTTTTAAAATTAGCACGAAATTCTGAGTTGCTTTCAAAAAGTGATCTTTTATCTTCTCTATAATCACCTTTGTTTTCTTCTCTACCATAAGGGTGAGCAGAGAAAGGCATTTTTTCATTTCTCATCAAATCATAAGTAGTAACAGAAGTTCTAGCAAATAAATCTACGTAAGGGTTTACTTTATAGTTTAAGCTAGTGTAAGCATAAATATCATTTTTGTAATGACCTCTTGTCCACTCATAACTCATAAAGTAAGGGTTATGGTATCTTTGATATTCTGCATAGATACTCTGAACACCTTCTTTACCTGGCTGCCAGTAATTTCTCATATCATCAATATTCCAGTCTGCACCACCCCAAATAGTCATGTTGTAAATAACTGAGTTAGGACCGTAGTCTACGTCAGGGAAGTTATCAGAATATTGTTTGTTGAAATTGATATTAGCATCTAACGTTAATTTAGAATTGAAACGTAAAGTAGACGCTAAGTTAATATTGGTTGTATTTAAACCAGTATTAGGAATAATACCTTTATTGTACGTGTTACCTACAGAAAAACGTAAATCAGCTTTTTCAGTTGAAGAAGCAACTGCAATATTGGTTGTATTTAAAACACCAGCCTCAATAAAACGCTTTAAGTTGTCTTTACCACGTGCAATCCAAGGCGTACCAGAACGCTTACCAGTAACTGGATCTACAGGGCTATCATACTGAGGAATTAATTGACCTTCAAATTTTGGACCCCAAACATCATAGTCAGCGTCATTTGAACCACCACCTAAACCATCAACGAATGCATAAGAACCGTGATCACCAGGACCATATAAATCTTGCGTTTTAGGAAGTGCAATAAAACCACTTTGAACTTGCGTAGAACTATTAAATTCTACAGAAAAACCTCTTTTATCTTTAGTACCTTTTTTAGTATTAATGATAATTGCACCATTTTGACCTCTATAACCATAAAGGGCAGAGGCAACTGGTCCTTTTAATACGTTGTAACTTTCGATATCATCAGGGCTAATGTTCCAAGTATCAGAATTGATAGGCACACCATCCACAACAATTAAGTTAACACGACCACCACGTAACACTAAGTTTGGTGCTCTTAAAATTTCTTGGTTAATACCCACTGTTAAACCAGCTACTTTACCCACTAAACCGTTAATAGGGTTAGTTTCTCTAGCTTTAACAAGGTCTGCACCTTTAATATCTTGTGTTGAATAACCTAGTCTTCTTTTTTCTTTTTTAACACCAAGTGCTGTTACTACAACGTCTTCTAAGTTTTCTGTTGCTACAGCTAACTTAACGTCTAGCGTTGCACCATTAACAGTAACAGTTTTGGTTTCATAACCAACAGATGTTACCACTAATTTTGCACCTTTTGCTGCTTTGATGGTATAGGTACCATTTGCAGCAGAAAGCACTTTTTGATTACCACTAGCAATAGTAGCACCTTCAATAGCTTTTGCTGTTACAGCATCGGTAATTTTACCTGACACTGAGATTGATTGCGCTTTCGACTGAAATGCAAAACACAAAATTGTGCAAGCTAAAATCAGTAAACGAAAGGGATTTCTTTTTGTTTGCTTCATAAACAGGGTTTTAGTTTTCTTTTCGAAGGTCAAAAGTACCTGCGT
>Ga0114973_10001485_pt1 | contig 17494 bp, 3 predicted proteins | sample M_140807_MF_Meta_FD_87025 | JGI IMG/M metagenome (GOLD analysis project Ga0114973, IMG submission 87025) | Freshwater microbial communities from Lake Montjoie, Canada to study carbon cycling - M_140807_MF_MetaG | ecosystem: Environmental > Aquatic > Freshwater > Lake | place: Lake Montjoie...
CCCAGAGTGCTGGTGCCACTTAGATTACCACCGGTGATATTACCAGTGGCACTGACTATACCACCTGTGTTGATATTGCCGCCAATCACATTGGCAGTGGCACTCAACGTGGTACTGGCAACCACATTGGCTCCAGTAATATTGCCGCCGGTGATGTTGCCTGTGGCACTTATGATGCCACCTGTGTTGATGTTGGCACTGATGATGTTGCCAGTGGTGCTAAGGCTGGTGCCTGTTGCAACACCAATGTTGGGTGTGGTAAATTGTGCACCGGCTTTGACAATTATATTACCGCCCCCGTCAAATGCAGTAGTAACATTATCGGTTTGTGTACTAAAAACCGTGCCGTTTAATATTATGCCAGCAGCAGTATTGGCTGTGTAGGTCTGACTACTGCTGAATTGCGAGAACTGTATATTGCTGGTACCAAATGTGATTGTGCCTGCAGGAGCACTCACAAGGAATGCAGCACCTGCATTGACATTACCACTCTGTACAAAGAAGTAGTCATTAATGCTGAATGCAACGACACTGTCTGCTCCATATTCGTCAGTGTCTGTGGAACGCACAATAGCAGTGGTGTTGGCATAGGTATAAACACCGTTTTGCACAGCATTGGCTTGATTTTGCACCAGGATACGTCTGCCCACTGTCTGCACATTGGCGGTGTCAATTAGATTGAATGCACCGGTGGTTGACAGTATGGCTCCCACACCATTGGCAACACCGTTGGGTTGGGTATAAGTCACAGTACCACCGGTGGCTGTATCCAGTGTGGTAACAGTAGCAGCATAAACCGGTTGGTGATATGAGATACCAGTTGTGGCAAAGTTATCAACATACTCTTTGGTTGCTGCATCAGAATTTTGTGCCGGACTTGCAAGATTGTTAATGTATGTGTTGGCACTCAACACTATGTTACCTGATGCAACCAGATTCAAATTGCCTGTGCTGTTGATATTGACATTGGCTCCTGCCAACACATTGGTATTGACATTGCCGCCATTGACGTTGCCAGTTGTAGATATATTGCCACCAATGATATTGCCAGTCACTGTGCTTGAGCCTGAATTAATCACATTACCTGCTGTGATATTGCCGGTCACTGCCAAACTGGTCAATGTGCCCACACTGGTGATGTTGGTTTGTGCTGCTGTGGTCAGGGTGCCCACTATGCTGGTGCCACTAAGATTGCCACCTGTGATGTTGCCAACTGCCGATATCAAGCCACCTGTAAGCAAATTGCCACTTGTGCTATTACCAGTTGCAGAAATTAAACCAGTGACATATTGACCTGTACTTGCAAATGTAGCAATAGCCGTGCCAGCCACATTGGCTGTAATATTACTGTTGGCTGATACAGTGACATTGCTTGTGCCATTGACAATTGCGGCGCCAGCAGCGACAGTTATGCCAGTTAGCTGGCTGCCATTACCAATAAAATAATTACCATTGATGTTGCCTGTGGCTGAAATCAGGCCGCCTGTTAGCAAGTTACCACTGGTGGTATTGCCAGTTATAGTCAAGCTGGTCAGGGTGCCCACACTGGTGATGTTGGTTTGTGCTGCTGTGGTCAATGTGCCCACAATGCTGGTGCCGCTCAAATTGCCTGCTGTGACATTACCGGTCACAACCAAGCTAGTTAGACTGCCCACTGCGGTGATATTGGTTTGTGCAGCAGTGATCAATGTGCCTGCAATGCTGCCGCCCACTGTAAGATTACCACCGGTGATATTACCTGTGGCACTGACTATGCCACCAGTGAGTAGGTTTCCAGTTGTGGTATTGCCAGTTGCACTGACTGATCCAGTGGCGTTGAAATTTGCACCAGATACTGTGCCAGTGGCTGTTATTCCAGTGCCTGCAAAGATATTGCCACCTGTCGAAATCGTTGAACTGGCAATTAGATTCCCGCTGGTAACATTACCAGTTGCCGAAACAAACCCACCAGTTAAGATATTGCCACCTGTCACGTTACCTGTGGCACTGGCTGATCCACCAGTAATCAAATTGGCACCGGTGATTGATCCAGAAGCACTTACTAATCCACCGGTTAACACGTTCCCACCTGTCACGTTACCTGTGGCACTGGCTGATCCACCAGTAATCAAATTGGCACCAGTGATTGATCCAGAAGCACTTACTAATCCACCAGTAAGCAAATTGGCACCAGTGATTGATCCAGAAGCACTTACTAATCCACCAGTAAGCAAATTGGCACCAGTGATGTTGCCTGTCATGGATACATTACCACCGGTAACATTGCCTTTTGCAGCGCCGCCCATGTAAGATAAATCTATATTGCCGCCGGTGATATTACCATTGGCACTTACGATACCACCTGTTAGCAAGTTGCCACTAGTGGTATTGCCTGTCACACTCAAACTAGCCAAAGTACCAATGTCTGTAGCCACCACTCCAGTCAACTGTGATCCGTTTCCAATAAAGTAGCTGCCAGTGACATTACCGGTGGCCGAGACGTTGCCATTTACATTGGCATTGCTTATGATATTACCACTAATACTCAGTTGAGCAGCAGAGATCGTGCCGTTGGTGGTGATGTTACCACCTGCACCAGCACCATTGGTCAATGAAAGATTGAATCCAGTGCCAAGAGTAACGTCTCCAGCTGCACTGATTCCTGCACTTCTGATATTGCCACTTAGAGATAGGTTAGAACCATTGACATAGCCAGTGAATATGGCATTGCCGCCATTGATATTGCCCGAAGCACTGATATTGCCCGGCGTGGCAATGTTGCCATTAACATTGGCATCGCTTAAGATGTTACCACTTAGACTGAGTTGGGCTGCTTTAATGGTTCCATTCGTGGTTATATTGCCGCCTGCGCCTGCGCCATTGGTCAATGAAAGATCAAATCCAGTACCAAGTGTGACGTTGCCACCGGTGCTGATTGCACCACTGGTGATATTTCCACTTAGAGATAAATTACTGCCACTCACATTACCGGTGAATATGGCATTGGCACCATTCACATTGCCTGATGCGCTGATGTTGCCCGGTGTGGAGATATTGCCATTCACATTGGCATTGCTCAAGATGTTTCCGCTCAGACTCAGTTGAGCAGCAGAGATCGTGCCGTTGGTGGTTATATTGCCGCCTGTGCCAGCAGCATTGGTCAATGAGAGATTGTAGCCGCCGCCCAAGGTAACATCACCAGCTGCACTGATTCCTGCACTTCTGATATTGCCACTTAGAGATAGGTTAGAACCATTGACATAGCCAGTGAATATGGCATTGCCGCCATTGATATTGCCCGAAGCACTGATATTGCCCGGTGTGGAGATATTGCCATTAACATTGGCATTGCTCAAGATGTTGCCACTTAGACTCAGGTCATTGGCATTGATCCTGTTATTGGTGGTGATATTGCCACCCGCACCTGCGGCACTGGTCAATGAAAGATCTGATCCATTGCCAAGGGTGATGTTGCCATTGGTACTAACTGCACCACTTTGGATGTTGCCACTTAGTGATAGGTTAGAACCATTGACATAGCCGGTGAATATGGCGTTGCCGCCATTGACATTGCCACTTGCACTTATATTGCCTGGCGTGGAGATATTGCCATTCACATTGGCATTGCTCAAGATGTTGCCACTTAGACTCAGGTCATTGGCATTGATCCTATTATTGGTGGTGATGTTGCCACCTGCACCAGCAGCACTGGTCAATGAAAGATCTGATCCATTACCAAGGGTGACATTCCCATTGGTACTAATTGCACCACTTTGGATGTTGCCACTTAGTGATAAATTGCTGCCATTGACATAGCCAGTGAATATGGCATTGCCGCCATTGATATTGCCCGAAGCACTGATATTGCCCGGTGTGGCAATACTACCATTCACATTGGCATTGCCCAATATGTTGCCACTTAGACTCAGGTCATTGGCATTGATTCTGTTATTGGTGGTGATGTTGCCACCCGCACCTGCGGCACTGGTCAATGAAAGATCAAATCCATTATTCAGTGTGATATTGCCATTGGTATTGATCGCGCCACTGGTGATATTGCCGGCTACTGAAATATTACCAGCATTAATATTACCGCTTACACTCAAGCTGGTCAAAGTACCAATTGTTGTAGCTACCACTCCAGTCAGTTGAGATCCATTGCCGATATAGTAGTTGCCAGTTATATTGCCTGTGGCACTAACAATACCACCTGCCAGTACATTACCACCTGTGATGTTACCATAGGCGCTTATGGTACCACGGGTGATACCTGTACCAACTCGTAGATCCTCAGCGATCGCAGTGTTTGTGGTAACTAGATTTCCAGCTGTGGTTATGTTACCCCCAATCACATTGCCAGTCGCAGTTATCAATCCACCTGTGACTAAATTACCGCCAGTGATGTTGCCAGTCCCTGATACTGTGCCAGTACTAAAAGCTAGATTACCATTGATGTATGCGGCATTGACATTGCCGCCGGTGCTGATTTGAGTACCAACTCCGCCGGCCAATATGTTGCTGCCTGTGATGTTGCCCGAAGCACTTATCAATCCACCACTTACTAAATTGCCGCCAATGACATTGGCAGTTGCAATGACATTGGCAGTTGCGCTTAGATTACTACCAGTTAAGATGTTGCCAGCTGCACTTATAATGTTACCTACAACAAGATTGCCAACAAATGGTCCATTAAAAACAGTTAAATTACCAACTTGTACATCACCAGTACCACTCAATTTGCCTGTGCCATACAGAATGTTGCCGCCAGTTATATTGCCGGCAGTGGATATTGGATTTGTTCCAAATGCAGCCAAGTTGGCTGCCACATTGGCATTGCCGTAACTGGCAGCAAGACCCGTCAGTTGTGATCCATTGCCGATAAAGTAGTTGCCAGTGATGTTGCCCGTAGCACTTACACTACCGGTTGTTGATAAATTTCCGCCGGTGATGTTGCCGGTTACTGTGCTTGTTCCTGAATTAATAATATTTCCGCCGGTGATGTTGCCGGTTGCTGATAGATATCCAGTGACAGCTAACCCAGTTGGGCCAGTCAATGCACCGTCATTGCCAAAAGTCCATTGATACGTGCCACCTGCTGATTTTAATGAAATTTGATAAGCACTTGTTATTGCCAAGTCTAATGGATTGGTTTGTACAATGCTGGCATTAGCAAATGCCAACGTTCCGCCTGTGATACTTGCATTGCCGCCAGTTATATTGCCAACTGCGCTGATTAACCCACCTGTAAACAAGTTGCCACCTGTGATATTGCCAGTTGCGGATAAATTCCCAGTTCCGCTTAAAGAGGCAACAGCAGTAGTATTAGCGTACCATTTGAATGATCCTGCGGAGTCATGTATACTTTGCCACAACACAGCAGAATCCAGACCAATTGCATAATCAACACCAGTGCCATCCATCCCAGGATACAAAAGTATTTTTGTGCCAGCACTTCTGGTGGTAGCATTTGGAACAGCCAATCCTGAGGTATTAAATTCAATTCTATTGTTGCCGGTGCCATTGAGATATATTTGAGCCGCAGCATTGGCTGAGTTACCTGTTTGAGTTGAAATTATTTGTCCAGCAGTGATCAAGTTGCCACCAGTGATGTTACCTGTTGCAGTTACTATTCCACCAGTTGTTAAATTGCCACCGGTAACATTGGCAGTGGCTGAAATCAGGCCGCCTGTTAGCAAGTTGCCGCTTGTGGTATTGCCGGTCACTGCCAAACTGCCCAGGGTACCCACACTAGTGATGTTGGTCTGTGCTGCTGTGGTCAATGTGCCCACAATGCTGGTGCCACTCAAATTACCAGCTGTGATATTACCTGTCACTGATAAATTACCCAATGTGCCCACTGAAGTAATACTAGGTTGTGCTGCTGTGGATAGTGTACCAGCTATGCCGGTGCCACTTAGATTACCAGCTGTGATATTGCCTGTCACTGCCAAACTGGTCAGAGTACCCACACTTGTGATATTGGTTTGTGCAGCAGTGGTCAATGTGCCCACGATGCTGGTGCCACTTAGATTACCTGATGTAATATTTCCAGTAACTGCTAGAGCATCAAGTGTACCAACTGAGGTAATATTAGTTTGTGCCCCAGTTGTGAGTGTCCCTGCTATGCTAGTACCACTCAGATTGCCGCCAATAATATTGCCTGTTGCAGAAATTAGACCAGTGACATATTGACCTGTACTTGCAAAGGTGGCGATTGCACTACCGGCCACATTGGCTGTGATGTTGCTACTAGCTGATACTGTAACATTACTTGTGCCATTGGTAATTGCTGCACCAGCTGCTACTGTTATTCCAGATAACTGGCTTCCATTGCCGATAAAATAGTTGCCAGTCACATTACCGGTGGCAGATACTATTCCAGCTGTTAATACATTGCCACTGGTGATATTGCCTGTGGTTGATACGGGATTGGTTCCAAATGCTGCCAAGTTGGCTGCCACATTGGCATTGCCGTAACTGGCGGCTATACCTGTCAGTTGAGATCCATTGCCAATGAAGAAGTTGCCGGTCACATTGCCTGTGGCACTGACGATGCCAGCTGTTAATAAATTGCCGCCTGTGGCATTGCCGGTCACTGCCAAACTGGTCAGGGTACCCACACTTGTGATATTGGTTTGTGCAGCAGTGGTCAATGTGCCCACGATGCTGGTGCCACTTAGATTACCACCAGTGATATTGCCGGTTGCACTTACCAATCCACCTGACAATACATTACCACCGGTTACATTAGCACTCACACTCACTGTGGTACCTGTGTGTGTGGTGGCATTCACATTGGCACCACCCATGATGTTGCCTGCTGTGATATTGCCTGTGGTTGATACGGGATTGGTTCCAAATGCTGCCAAGTTGGCAGCCACATTGGCGTTGCCATATGTTGATGCAATACCTGTTAATTGAGATCCATTGCCAATGAAGAAGTTGCCGGTCACATTGCCTGTGGCACTGACGATGCCAGCTGTTAATACATTACCGCCCGTAGCATTGCCGGTTACAGTCAAGCTGGTCAGTGTGCCAACTGAAGTGATGTTGGTCTGTGCAGCAGTGGTCAATGTGCCCACAATGCTGGTACCACTTAGGTTACCGCCAGTGATATTGCCTGTTACACTGACCGTGGCTCCTGTATGTGTGGTTGCATTCACATTGGCACCACCTAATACATTCCCACCGGTGATGTTGCCACTTGTTGATATAGGGTTGGTGCCAAATGCTGCCAAATTGGCTGCAACATTGGCATTGCCATATGTTGATGCAATACCTGTCAGTTGAGATCCGTTGCCAATAAAGTAGTTGCCGGTTACATTACCGGTTGCTAATACTATTCCAGCGGTGGTTATGTTGCCGCCAATCACATTAGCAGTGGCACTCAACGTGGTACTGGCAACCACATTGGCTCCAGTAATATTGCCACCAGATCCTGTTGTTACGATATTGCCGCCGGTGATGTTGCCTGTGGCACTTATGATGCCACCTGTTAAGATATTACCGCCAGTTACATTGCTGGTAGCACTTAGGATTCCAGCTGTTAGTACATTTCCACCCGTGGCATTGCCGGTCACTGCCAAACTGGTCAGTGTGCCCACGCTGGTTATATTGGTCTGTGCTGCTGTGGTCAGTGTGCCCACAATGCTGGTGCCACTTAGGTTGCCTGCTGTGACATTACCAGTTACTGAGACTGTGGCACCTGTGTGTGTGGTGGCATTCACATTGGCACCGCCCAGGATGTTGCCAGCTGTGATGTTGCCACTGGTTGATATGGGGTTGGTGCCAAATGCTGCCAAATTGGCTGCCACGTTGGCATTGCCATAACTGGCTGCAATACCTGTCAGCTGTGATCCATTGCCGATAAAGAAGTTGCCAGTTACATTGCCTGTGGCTGAAACTACACCAGTTACAAACTGCCCTGTGCTGGCAAATGTGGCAATAGCCGTGCCAGCCACATTGGCTGTGATATTGCTGCTGGCACTCACTGTGATATTACTAGTACCATTGGTTATGGCTGATCCGGCCGATGCGGTAATACCAGTCAGTTGAGATCCATTACCAATAAAGTAGTTGCCGGTCACGTTGCCAGTTGCGGACACTATGCCGGCTGTTAATACATTGCCGCCAGTGATGTTGCCAGTACCGCTTGTAATACCTGCGCCAAATATTAAGTTACCAGCAGTGATATTGCCAGTTGCGCTTATTAATCCACCTGTTAATATATTACCACCTGTGATGTTTGCACTGACATTAACTGTGGTACCGGTGTGTGTGGTGGCATTCACATTGGCGCCACCCATGATATTGCCAGCTGTGATGTTGCCACTGGTTGATATGGGGTTGGTGCCAAATGCTGCCAAATTGGCTGCCACGTTGGCATTGCCATAACTGGCTGCAATACCTGTCAGCTGTGATCCGTTGCCAATGAAGAAGTTGCCAGTCACATTGCCTGTGGCACTGACAACACCGGCAGTTAAGACATTTCCACCCGTTGCATTACCGGTCACTGTTAGACTGCCTAACGTGCCCACTGAAGTGATATTGGTCTGTGCTGCTGTGGTCATGGTGCCCACGATGCTGGTGCCACTGAGATTGCCACCGGTGATATTGCCGGTCACTGCCAAACTACCTAAAGTACCAACACTAGTAATGTTGGTTTGTGCTGCTGTGGTCAGTGTGCCCACGATGCTGGTGCCACTAAGATTGCCACCTGTGATGTTGCCAACTGCTGATATAATACCACCTGACAGTACATTGCCACCAGTAACGTTAGCACTCACACTCACTGTGGTACCTGTATGGGTAGTGGCATTTACATTGGCCCCACCCAGTATATTGCCACCTGTGATGTTGCCGGTGGCTGAAATCACGCCACCAGTTAAGATGTTACCGCCAGTGATATTTGCCACTGCACTTAATCCAACATTTGATGTAAATGTATTTGCTGAACTATTGTAAAGGAATGTGACATATGGGCTGCCTTGTGGGCCCAGCTCAATACCACCATTGTTCACTTGGGTTACGTTGGCGGCATTGTTTCCCAAATTGATTGCCACATCGTTGATGGTGACCACATTGCTGCCGATATAGGTTACATTGCCCGCAACACTTAAATTGCCAGTAAATATTGCGTTGTTGCCAGTGATGTTGCCAGTAGCACTAATCACTCCGTTGGTCAATAAATTACCTGCTGTGATGTTGCCTGTGGTTGATATAGGGTTGGTGCCAAATGCTGCCAAGTTGGCTGCCACATTGGCATTGCCATAGCTGGATACAATACCAGTCAGTTGAGATCCGTTGCCAATAAAGTAGTTGCCAGTTACATTGCCTGTGGCACTGACAATACCAGCAGTTAGGATGTTTCCACCCGTGGCATTACCGGTCACCGCCAAACTGGTCAGTGTGCCCACACTAGTAATATTGGTCTGTGCTGCTGTGGTCAATGTGCCCACAATGCTGGTGCCGCTTAGGTTACCAGCTGTGATATTGCCTGTGGTTGATATAGGATTGGTGCCAAATGCTGCCAAGTTGGCTGCCACATTGGCATTGCCATAACTGGCTGCGATACCGGTCAGTTGTGATCCATTACCGATAAAATAGTTGCCAGTTACATTGCCTGTGACCGAGACTGTGCTGCCATTTACATTGCCCACATGGGTACCAATTATATTACCAGCTGTGATGTTGCCACTAGTTGATACGGGATTGGTTCCAAATGCTGCCAAATTGGCTGCCACGTTGGCATTGCCATAACTGGCTGCTATACCGGTCAGTTGAGATCCATTGCCGATAAAGTAGTTGCCAGTTACATTGCCTGTGGCGGATACCACACCAGTAACAAACTGCCCTGTACTGGCAAATGTGGCGATAGCACTACCTGCCACATTGGCTGTGATATTGCTGCTGGCACTCACTGTGATATTACTAGTACCATTGGTTATGGCCGATCCTGCAGATGCAACAATACCTGTCAGTTGAGATCCATTGCCGATAAAGTAGTTGCCAGTTACATTGCCTGTTACTGAAACAGTGGCTCCTGTGTGTGTGGTGGCATTCACATTGGCGCCACCCATGATGTTGCCTGCTGTGATGTTGCCACTAGTTGATACGGGATTGGTTCCAAATGCTGCCAAATTAGCTGCCACGTTGGCATTGCCATAACTGGCTGCAATACCTGTCAGCTGTGATCCGTTGCCAAGAATATAGCCGCCAGTGATGTTGCCACTAGTTGATACGGGATTGGTTCCAAGTGCGGCTAGATTGGCCACCACGTTGGCATTGCCGTATGGACTAAGGGTGCCAGCACCGGTTATGACCGACGTTTGCCCAGATTCATTTACAAACACAATACTGGTACTGTTGGCGCTGATGCTGGCATTGCCCAAGAAAAGAGAATTGTTTGAAAGATAAAGATCGTTAAATGCAGCAGTTGGACTGCCTAGATTGTATGTGACATTGGCGGTTGGAAGTATATTGGCTTTGACAACAATATTAGCCGTAGTAAAAACTGCTATGTTACCGATGCCACCAACACCTACTGAAACATTACTGTTAGCCGATACAGTTACATTGCTGTTGCCATTGATGATAGCTGTTCCGCCGCTGGTAACAATACCAGTCAGTTGTGATCCATTTCCTACAAAATACGTAGAATAGATTGTGTCAAATTGAGCATTAGCAGCGCCGATGTCGTACACCGCATTGATACCGGGCACAATTGTGCTGTTGGCTTGGATATTACCCACACCATTGCCAGCCAACACCAAATTGTTGTTTGTCCCAATCACACCAATGGTGTTTCCAGAGATCACTACATTACTATCTACAGGGCCTGCTGCATATATTTCGGAAAAATTTTCATTTACTGCGGTAAATGCGTTGCGTAATGACTCGCCGGTTCCATCATTTGCTGTGTTACCGGTGTTGATGATCTGTTGTGCCATGTGGGTTCCTGAGTTTATGATATATTTACCATAACTCAAAAATTAGGATTGTACAGATCAGTTTATAGTCTGCCCACTACCACGTGGATCATGCCCGAATCGCCTGAGAAATCTTCCAATGATTTGCCTAAGACCGTACCAATAGCCGGTGTGGCACAGGCTGTTGCTTGCCCATTGCCGGCACTGACCATCATGGCACCTTTCCAAATTGTGCCAGTGACTCGGGTGGGCACTCGTCCAGTCAATGCCACCGCCAACACATGTTCACCCGTTTGTGTGGAATTCATCAAGTGTGCTGGATTTGTACTAACCACACCAGCCACGCGGTCGCTGTTTGGTCTAGTACTAATGGTGATTTCTTGGTCTCCACCAAAATCCATCACAGTACCTGGTTCGTATTCGGTATCGCTGGTGTACATTTCAGCCAAGTCAGCATATTGTGCTGTGGTTGCTTTGGCAAATACTGTGTTGAATGTTGTAGTGGCTGAGCCAATGTTACCAGTACCGGTTGTGCCGCCATTCACAATGTTACCAGCTGTGATGTTGCCAGTGGTAACAGTCAATCCAGCAAATGTTGGAGTGCTGCCGGTTGTCAAGCCCGAAATGTCTGCTTGTGCCAGTGTAACTGCACCAGTCCTGCTGGCAACCGATGTTACTTTAGCGTCAGTATAAGTGGTGCTGATACTGGTTGCATTCCAGGTTCCTGCTGTTAGTGTTCCTACTCCGGTAATAGCAGTTTGTGCTGCTGTGGATAGAGTACCAGCTATGCCAGTGGCACTGATGTTGCCCGAAGTGACATTGCCAGTCACTGCCAAGCTGGTCAACGTGCCCACACTGGTAATAGCAGTTTGTGCTGCTGTGGATAGTGTACCAGCTATGCCAGTGGCACTGATATTGCCCGAAGTGACATTGCCGGTCACTGCCAAACTGGTCAACGTGCCCACACTGGTGATGGCTGTTTGTGCTGCTGTGGATAGTGTACCAGCTATGCCAGTCACGCTCAAATTGCCACCGGTGATGTTGCCGGTCACTGCCAAACTGGTCAACGTGCCCACACTGGTGATGTTGGTCTGTGCTGCTGTGGTCAATGTGCCCACAATGCTGGTGCCAGAAAGATTGCCACTAGTGACATTGCCAGTCACTGCCAAGCTGGTCAACGTGCCCACTGAAGTAATACTGGTTTGAGCTGCTGTGGATAGTGTACCAGCTATGCCAGTGGCACTGATGTTGCCCGAAGTGACATTGCCGGTCACTGCCAAGCTGGTCAGTGTGCCCACGCTGGTGATGGCTGTTTGTGCTGCTGTGGATAGTGTACCAGCTATGCCAGTGGCACTGATGTTTCCACCACTTATGTTGCCAGTCACTGCCAAACTGGTCAGTGTGCCCACACTGGTGATGTTGGTCTGTGCTGCTGTGGTCAATGTGCCCACAATACTGGTGCCAGAAAGATTGCCACTAGTGATATTACCTGTAACAGCCAAATTACCCAATGTGCCCACACTGGTAATAGCAGTTTGTGCTGCTGTGGATAGTGTACCAGCTATGCCAGTGGCACTGATGTTGCCCGAAGTGATATTGCCGGTCACTGCCAAACTGGTCAACGTGCCCACTGAAGTAATACTGGTTTGTGCTGCTGTGGATAGTGTACCAGCTATGCCAGTTACACTCAGGTTACCACCTGTAATGTTGCCCGAAACACTCACTGTATTACCTGTGTGCGTGGTAGCATTGACATTGGCACCACCCAACACATTGCCAACTAATATATTACCAGTACCAGTGATGTTGCCTGAACCAAATATGATGTTACCACCAGTGATGTTGGCACTCACACTCACCGTGGTGCCTGTGTGTGTGGTAGCGTTGACATTGGCACCACCTGATACGTTACCACCTGTGATGTTGCCAGTAGCACTAATTAATCCACCAGTCAAGATATTACCGCCAATGACATTGCTTGACGCACTGACGTATCCATTTATAGCATAGCCCGAAGTGTTGATATTGCCAATGGCTACATTTGAAACAACTATCAATATGTTGGCTCCTGAACTGGCTATTGATACTGAACTGGTGCCATTGGCAATGGTGGTTACAGAGACGTTTGCCGCAGCAGTTACATTGCTAAGAAATCCGCCATCACCCACAAAAAATGCACCAGTTGAAATATTTCCAGCAACTGAAAATGCTCCTGAAGTGAGTAAATTTCCTCCAGAAATGTTGCCAGTGACACTGACAGTTGTGCCTGTGTGTGTGACAGCATTGACATTGCCAGCAGTGATATTACCAGTCGAACTTATTATTCCACCTGTAAGCAAATTACCAGCTGTGATGTTACCACTGGCACTCAAAGTGGTAGGTGACAATGTACCAATGATATTTCCACCGTAAATGTTACCAGTACCACTTATAATGCCAGAACCAAAAAGCACATTGCCGCCAGTGATGTTGCCAGTAACACTGACAGTTGTGCCTGTGTGTGTGACAGCATTGACATTGGCACCACCTGATACATTAGCACCAGTGATGTTGCCTGTGACACTGACTTGACCGGCAGTGAGTATATTGCCACCAGTGATGTTGGCACTCACACTCACGGTGGTACCTGTTAATGAAGTTGCATTCACATTGGCACCACCTGATACGTTACCACCTGTGATGTTGCCAGTAGCACTAATTAATCCACCAGTCAAGATATTACCGCCGGTGATGTTGGCCGTTGCTGACAAACTGGTTAGTGTACCAATACTGGTAATAGATGTTTGTGCTGCTGTAGATAGTGTACCAGCAATATTATTTGCACTTATGTTGTTACCAGTGATGTTGCCTGTGGCTGAAATCAATCCACCAGTGAGTACGTTGCCACCCGTGATGTTTGCACTCACACTAACTGTGGTCCCTGTCAATGAAGTTGCATTTACATTGGCACCACCCAAAACATTACCGCCTGTGATGTTGCCTGTGGCTGAAATCAATCCACCTGTCAATATATTGCCGCCAGTGATATTACCCGATGCACTGAGTGCAGTGGCACCAAATGCTCCAGTCAACGACAAGTTGCCGCCACTTATGTTGCCAGTGGCTGAAATCACACCGCCAGTCAATAGGTTACCACCAGTGATGTTGGCAGTGGCGCTGTAGGTAGTGGCTGTGCTGGCTGCTGCTGATATGATATTGCCGCCGTTTATGTTACCTGTCACACTCACTGTGGTACCTGTCAATGAAGTTGCATTCACATTGGCGCCACCCAGCACATTTCCGCCCGTGATGTTGCCTGTGGCTGAGATCACGCCTCCGGTCAACACATTGCCACCGGTGACGTTACCAGTTGTGCTCACAGGATTTGCGCCAAAAATCACAGTGCCATTGATGTTAGCACCGGTGATGTTGCCTGTGACACTGACCTGACCACCTAATATATTACCAGTGCCAGTTATGTTACCTGCACCAAATATAACATTGCCACCTGTGACGTTGCCACTCACACTCACTGTGGTACCTGTCAATGAAGTTGCATTCACATTGGCACCACCTGACACATTGCCACCGGTGATGTTGCCTGTGGCCGAAATCAATCCTGTGGTTTTAACATTGCCAGCCTGTACATCTGAATTGGCCACAATATTGCCACCTGTGACATTACCGACTGCATTTATCAATCCACTGGCTGATACACTACCACCGGTGACATTGCCGGCCACGCTCAGGCCCGAGGCGCTGGAAAATGTAGCAATTGCAGTAGGAAGAATGGCACCCGACGCAGTTGTGTATATTTGTACATTGGTTGCACGGCTGGTATCAGTAAAGTTTTCAGCAGCAACTATGTCCACGCGGCCAGTTGAATTATTACCAAATTGCAATGTGCCGTTGCTGAATCCACGTGCGGTAAATTGTGATAGTGTTGATCCCGATACTGTTTGAGTAGGAACAGCCCCGGTACCGCCTGCACTACGACCAGTAAATGCACTGTATGAACTGGCACCAAATGCATCTTGTACAATTCTGGTGTTGGCACTGTCCGCACCAGAAATATGCAAGTCAGTTCCCAAAGTTGTACTGTTGCCAGTGATCGAGTATACCACAGTCTGCGGAGTGGCCAATATGGTAAGTTCACAATCCGGAGTACTTGTGCCCACTGCCAAATTGGCGCCACTTATGTTGCCAGTGGCTGAAATCACGCCACCTGTCAAGATGTTACCACCAGTGATATTTGCAGTGGCACTATAAGTACTGGCTGTACTGGCCGCTGCTGATATAATGTTGCCGCCGTTTATGTTACCACTTACTGACACAGTGGTACCTGTGTGTGTGGTAGCGTTGACATTGGCACCACCCAGCACATTTCCACCCGTGATGTTGCCTGTGGCGCTGATCAATCCAGCAGTGCGTATGTTACCACCTTGAACATTGCCTGTGACAGTGGCCAGGCCACCTGAGACCAAGTTACCACCTGTGACGTTGGCAGTGGCACTTAGACTATTTCCTGTGGTAATTGCTCCTGAAATATTAGCAGTGCCTGTAATATTGGCACCAGTGGTAGTGAATACCACCACGTTTGAAGTGCCGCCAACACTGATATTAGCATTACCACTGGGAGAGGGAATTCCAAGATTTGTTGTGCCACTGCTCAATGCAGTAGCTGAAAGATTACCGGTCAGCGTAGTAGTACCTGATACAGTGAGATTTCCAGTAACCGTTACTGTACCGCCTTGCAGAGTAATAACATCAGACGCTGTAACAGTTTGTATGGTAAGATTACCGAGCACACGCTTGAAAGTAGACATTCAAAGTTCCTTTGTGTTATTTATACGATTCAAAAAGTCCGCCATTGGCATGTGATGCAAGTTGCTTATTTTTTTCAAATCTGCTATGTCTGCTGTAGTTGAGCCAACCACACGATAAAAACTGGTTTTGTGAAAATCTTTGCAAATTTTAACAATTTGCTTGGTCCAGTTGCCAGTGAATGTAGGGTTGGCTGAACTTTTTTTGTAGAATTCTGTATCTGCATAACAGTTGTTGAATCGTCCAGTTTGAGTCGGTCCCATATCAAAACCGATCATGTACACTGCTCGATTGGCATCTGCTGCTGCTTGACTCACAGCAACCGGGCCCGAACTGTATCCAAAATAGTCTTGTGCTATACGGTTGGCGCCCGAATCTGGCAGCGGACGGCGGGTATACATGCGGTTTTTTTGTGCATATCCTGTTTGTTGTATAGCTTCACTGATGGGCACATCTGTGCTGATCAGCACGTCTGGCACAAATTCACGATAGATCGCATTGCAACCATAAACTGGTCCAAGTGATTTTAGGAGATCTAAATCAATCCCTTGACGGCTCACACCATTGCCCAACACAAATGCTCTGCTCATAAAAAATCCTCCCAGTATGTAGCTGGGAGGATTCTGGCCAGTTATAAATTAGCTTGTGACGCTGGCAATCTGAGCCAGTTGCAGCGTGCCATTTTGTGCTTGTGCACCGGCAATAACTTCAGCACCGGACCATGTGACTGAACCTTCGTCTGTGAAGAAGTTGGTCACATAGTAGTTTTCTGCACTTTGTATATTGACACCAAGATTGTTGTTGCTGTAACTGCCAGTGGTCATGCCATTCCAATCACGCACCCACTTGTTGGTGATGTAGCTGGCATACACAGCAGCACTATCGCCCACTGAATAACTGATGCTCATGTTGCCTGCCGATGGAGTTGCTGTGTTGGACAACACACATTGACCCACAGGGTACACTGTGCCGTTGCCAGCACCTACCGCTGCTGCTGTGAATATTCTACCCACCGCTGCTGTGCCTGATAATATGGTGGACCAATCACTGGTGCCCAATGACACGATTTGATAGCTTTGACCCACAATAAGACCGCTGCTGAGTGCATAGGTTCCGCCGGTGTAAGCCACCAGGAACTTGTGCGAACCTTTTTGGCGTATGATACGTCCGGTGTAGCTGCTGGCCAAGGAAAATGTGTTTGTGCCATCTGCCAACAGAATATTGACCAAACATGCAATTTCTGGATAGGTAGCACTGGCTGTGCTGGTCACTGGCGATCCGCCAACCACACCCAAGAATTGCGTGTCATCCAGTGTTTGAACTGGTGTGTTATAAGCAGGGTTTGTCAATGTGCCAAACGGAGGATAACCTGCGTCAGTCAAGATGTTCTGATTGTAACTGGTGGTTGTGCCGGATACACTTGTGCCTGAACCCACACTTGTTTTTTGAATTTTAAGAGCTCTTCCCATTTTTTTCTCCTTAAAGAAGCCCAATGTGGGTTCTAGCCACTACGCAGTGGTTGCTGCATAAAACACCGTATTGTGTTGACAAGTATTTAGCCACATGTTAAAATTTAACACCGCACAAGGGATTTTATTAAATATGCCATGACCTCAAACGAACTCATCGAAGCCGGCAACCAACATCGTGCTGACAATCAGCCTGATCAAGCCATAGCATGCTATGCTCAGGCATTTGTGCAAGATCCCAACTCAGCAGCAGCATTCAACAACTATGGCAATGTGCTGCGTGAAATGGGCTATCCGGCCAGAGCCATCCCATTC
>Ga0114973_10001487_pt1 | contig 17473 bp, 14 predicted proteins | sample M_140807_MF_Meta_FD_87025 | JGI IMG/M metagenome (GOLD analysis project Ga0114973, IMG submission 87025) | Freshwater microbial communities from Lake Montjoie, Canada to study carbon cycling - M_140807_MF_MetaG | ecosystem: Environmental > Aquatic > Freshwater > Lake | place: Lake Montjoie...
ATACCAGATCCGCCTGCTCCACCGTTTGTAGTTCCCCCAGCACCTCCTCCACCTCCCCCAGTGTTTGAAGTAGCAGTAGACCCAGTAGTGTTATTTCCGCCTGCACCCCCACCGCCTGCACCGCCAGTACCGCCAACGCTTGTGTTATATCCGCCCCCTCCTCCGCCACCAGCATAAGCGACTCGGATTCCGGTTATATCGCTTGCGATTCCACCACCGCCGGCTCCACCACTACTGCCGGAACAATTTAGGCCAATTGTTCCGGCTCCACCGCCCCCACCAGCATTATATCCAAGACTATTGTTACCATACCCACCAGCATTGCCTTGCCCAGTTATTCCTACGCCGCCATAAACATTAGAACCTGCACTTGCCCCGCCGCCGCCACCAGAGCCACCAGAATTGGCAATAATAGTACCATTATAGCCATTGGCGCCATACCCGCCACCATTGGCTACAATACGTCCTGTAGCAGCACCACTAGAGGTAGCATCAAATACAGAGTTGCCTCCATTGGTACCGGTCCCGCCCGGAGTAGATCCAGTACCAGCAGCGCCAACAGTTACATTATAGGCAGCACCAGTGACTATGCCAGCATGGCCTTGCAATAATCCACCAGCACCCCCACCACCGCCGGCATTCCCTGTGTTAGCAGATCCACCCCCACCACCTCCACCAACTATTAAATACTCTACAACAGGTGGGGCAACGCCAGTCCAAGTGCCGTTTTTAGCAGCTAGACTGGCTTGGCTTAGGGTAAAGATACCGCTGTAGAGTGGCATAGCTGATTAAGGTGCAGGTGTAGTTGTAGGTTCTGGCATAGTGAATTCAACCCATGCTAGGGCAGCTTCGTCCCAGTTATACATCTTACCATCTGTAGGCATAGCTGTTGGGGCTGACCACAAGCAGGTCACCTCATCTAGGACCCAACTTGGATAGGGCTTGGGTGGGATGAAAGCATCTCTTACGCTGTCGTAAGTGTAGCCAATCCCTGCATAGTTCTTACGCAGTGGCGTGCCGCCCTGTGTATGTACACCGCCTTGTGTGTTGTATGAAGTTTGAACCCAAGACGCAGGATCGCCCCAGTGTCCTGTGTTTAGTGTTTCTTGGTCAATTACGATGACCTGAGTAACAATACCGTTTTCTACTTTTGCAAAATGTGCCATTGAAATATCTCCTTAAAAAGTAACTGAACCCGAACTGGTCCAAATATATATCTGAAATCCGTTGTTGTACAAAATTTGTGGGTTGCCTGTGGTGCTGGCAGGTGGGTTTAGGTTTTGTGGGTAACGAATGATCACTATACCACTGCCGCCGCCAGCACCAGTTAGAGTACTACTATGGCACCCGCCACCGCCACCGCCACCGGTATTGGCTGTACCAGCTGACGCTTGCACTGCAGCGCCTAAGTAATCTAATGCCCCATTACCGCCACCACCAGCGCCGCCCACACCCATGGCGTAAACGTAATTAGCATTCATTGCACCAGCACCACCACCAGCATAAAATTGCCGACTACCAGTGATAGTTGAGCATACGCCTGTGCCACCGTTACCAGGCACAGGATACACTGCTGTGCCGCCAACTGACCCAGCGCCCCCACCACCTTGTCCACCACCAGTGCCACCTGCGCCGCCACCATTGCCCTGTCCTACTATACCCGCACCAGACAAATTACCAGACTGTCCACCCCCACCAGATCCACCGTCAATCCCAGTATTACTACCGGTATTTGCCCCGCCTCCACCCCCACCGGTAGCAGTTATTGTGCCAAAAACGCTGTTACTGCCTTGATTCCCGCGAGTTCCGTCTGTTGAACGGTTTCCCCCTGCTCCGACAGTCACTGTATAAGTAGACCCAGTAGCAACAGCATATCCACTGGAAGCAAGTAATCCACCAGCACCGCCTCCGCCACCATAGTAGTTGCCACCACCGCCACCACCACCAGCAACAACAAGATATTCAACCTGGTTAACTGTGCCTTGGGCAAGTGGATTATAAGTTGCGCTAACGTAGCCGCCTAGGTATTGATTACTCATAGTTGATTAAAAAGTTATTGTGCCGCTGCTGGTAAACGTGTAAACCGAGTCTGTACCTACTGTAGAGGAGGTAGGTGATCCTGTTGTACCCGTTGCCGATCTTGGTGCTCGAATGATTACGATACCCGATCCACCAGTTCCGCCAATAAAACTACCGTTTGCACCAACATTTCCTCCGCCACCCCCACCACCGGTGTTTGCAGCACCTGCACTGCCAACTGCTCCAGCAGCGACAGCACTAGCATTTCCGCCACCACCGGTGCCACCAACTGCTCCAACAGCATAATATGCAGCACCCCCACCCCCACCAGCATAAGTAACCGCAGACCCTGTTATCGAATTAGATGCTCCATTTCCCCCAACTCCGCCCGCGGCTACAGTTCCGTTTCCGCCCGATGATCCAGCACCGCCACCCCCACCAGAGCCATAAACTCCACCTGCATCATAAGCAGTTCCGCCTGCATTACCTTGGCCTGCGGTCCCAGATTGTATAGACGCTTGTTCACCGCAGCCACCACCAGATCCGCCGTTGGCTTGGTCGTTATTGTTATTGCCGCCTTTTCCTCCACCAATTGCGGTTATGATACCAAATACTGAATTGCTGCCATTAACCCCACCAGTATAGCTTGCTGTGCTTGTTCCACCTCCACCAACAGTTACGGTATATGTTATACCAGCAGCTATTAAGGTAGATGTACTAGCTAATAGCCCGCCAGCACCACCTCCGCCACCAATTTGATATCCACCAGGACCACCACCTGCTACAACAAGATATTGTACGTTGACAAAGCTCTGTGTAGGTACAGTGAGTGTACCCGAGCTGGTAAATGTGTGAACGGTGTAGCCATTGGCCGCGGTAACTGTGCCACCACTTAGCATTTGAGTTCCGGAGTAACGTATAATGACGATGCCTGAGCCACCGGAGCCACCTGTTTTACCAGTTGTGAGAATGTTACCCGATCCTCCTCCCCCTCCGCCTGTATTAGCAGATCCCGAAGTTCCAGCAACGTCTTGAGCACCACCTGCCCCGCCACCACCAGCCCCTCCTACAGCAGACACTCCAGAAACGTTTCCGCCCCCTCCTCCACCGCCCCCATAAATGGTGACTGTTCCAGAAATAGCAGATGCAATACCAACGCCACCGCCCCCGGCAATACCGTTTCCTGAAGAATTATTTAATCCAACCGACCCAGCACCACCACCTCCGCCGCCTGCTCCACTGAACACTGAGGTCCCACCTGTGTTTCCTTGCCCGGCCACTGCTGAGCCACCCGAGTAATAAAAACTGCCGCCACCGCCAGTGCCCCCACCACTTCCCCCAGGACCACCTAAACTAGATCCTCCGCCACCTGCAGCACCGCCACCATAACCACCACCAATTGCGGTTATGGAACCAAATACCGAATTGGCACCTTGACCACCAGCAGTGTTAGAAGCTGGACCAGCAGTTCCACCACCACCAACTGTAACTGTAATAGACGTACCGGGAGTAACGGGCAGTAGACCAGCAAGCACTCCCCCAGCGCCAGCGCCACCAGCCATATTTGAACTGTATCCAGCCCCGCCACCTCCACCACCACCAGCTACTACCAAATACTCTACATGAGTAGGTAACTGTGCTGATCCGGCCCAATTATTAGCACGGACCGCTTGCAGTTGATCACGAATGGTAAAAATGCCTGTGGTCATGTTGTATTAAAAAGTTATTGTACCGCTGCTAGTCCAAATGTACACACGGTATGGACCTGTTACATAAGTTCTTGGGCCGCCTGTAGTTGACTGCGGAAAGCCTTGACTAGCAGGATAACGGATAATCACTATACCTGATCCACCGCTGCCGGCCACTGTACCTGTAGAAACTCCGGAAGCAATTCCTCCCCCACCGCCCCCGCCAGTGTTGGCCAACCCTGTAGTTGGCAATTTAGTAACATTATTAGATTGTCCTTCTCCGCCCGATCCACCACCACCGCTGCCAGGTGTAGCGTAATATCCACCGCCGCCCCCACCACCAGCATATTGAACCGGACTACCTGTAATAGTCGATATTACTCCTGCGCCGCCAGGCCCACCATAAGTAACATAAGCAATTGAAATTACACCAGCCGATCCAGCACCACCTCCACCGCCTCCGCCATAGCCACCACTAGCAGTAACGCCACCAGCATATCCTTGACCTGCGGTTCCAGATCCTGTACCCCCGCCACCAGATCCACCAGTTCCGCCAGAATTACTACCACTTGCTCCACCACCCCCACCAACGGTGGTTATTGTGCCAAAAACACTGCTACTTCCTTGAGTACCAGCAACAGCGTTGCCAGCTGTCCCACCGTTTCCTCCACCACCAACTGTTACAGTAATACTTGCACCAGGAGTAATTACATATCCGGTAGCAGTTAATAAGCCGCCAGCCCCGCCGCCACCCGAGTCACTTCTATTTCCTCCCGACGAGCCGCCACCTCCACCACCAGCTACAACCAAATACTCTACAGCGGTAACAGGCCATGTAAGGCCAGACTGAGTAGCACTGACTAAGTTACCAGCGTAGCGAAAGCTCATCGGCTAGATTAGGTAAATGATTCGTATGTGGCAACCAGCTCAATGGCTGATGCAGTACCCACTGTGACCACAATGCTTTGTGTTTCAGTCATGTAAAATGCAGTACTTTTATCTGTGATAATCAGTGCTGCATAAGGTGGGATGCTGATTTGATATGCTAGCCTGAAATTGGTGCCTGCGCCAGCAACACCGGAATTTACTGCCAGTGTGATGACAGCCGCACTACCAGTTACATTGGTAGCAGTGATACTGTCAATTTTGTATACAGTATTAGCAGCGGGAGTCAGTGCAGTCCAGTTGGTTGCTGAAGTAGTGCTGGGGATCAGTCCAATGGTGTTGCCATATACTGAACTGATACCAATAATATTAGGGTTGGCCATTGATCCTGTTCCTTAAAATCCAAAAATTGAAGCCAGCACAATGCTGCGACCCGGTGACACTACAGTGGTTGACCATGTGGGTGCTGCACCTGAGCCAGCTGATGTTAATACTTGACCTGCTGTGCCATAGCTGGGACTTGTGCCAACACCAATAGCACCAGTGGTGCTCAGTGTAAGTGCAGTGGTGGTGGCGTTGGTTTGCAGTACTAGATTACCAGTCAAGTCGCCTGTGAGTACAATTGAAGTAGTGCTGGTTGTGCCTGCTGTTATAAAACTCATAGTATATTCCTTACACTCGTGCGTGTATTTATAAGATCATGTAACGAGCAGTGTTGCCAATGCTGAGTGCCGCACCATTACCAATGGCAATAGGGCCCACGCTGACTGCACCCTGCGCTGCACCAATGGTGTAGCTGCTGCTGACAACCCTACTATTTTGATTGATAACACCGCCAGCAGCCGCTCCCACTGTGGCCCAGCTGGCTGTGGTACCATCAGTGGTTAGGTACTTGCCGGCATTGCTGGATTGGCTAGGTAGTGAATTAACTGTGGCCCAACTGGCAGCGGTACCATCAGTGGTCAAGTATTTGCCACTGTTGCTGGTCTGACTGGGCAGTGCGTTTACTGTGCCCCAACTGATGGCAGTGCCGTCTGTGGTTAAATATCGCCCCGAATTCCCAGTTTGTGCAGGGATAATGGTATTACTGGGCGAAAATTTATTCCAGCGTGTTCCCGTCCATGAATAGGTGATGCCGTTGTAAACATACAGTTGGTTTACACTGGGACTGGACGGGAACGCAATGGCCATAAATTACTCAGGCATTACAAATTCAACCCAGGAGGTTGTAGCTTCATCCCAGTTGTAACGCTTGCCGTCGTCAGGCATAGCTGTGGGTGCTGACCACAAGCAGGTCATTTCGTCCAGTACCCAACTTGGATAGGGCTTGGGTGGAATAAAAGCATCACGATCTGGATCATAGCTGTAGCCAATGCCAGCATAGTTTTTGCGAAATGGTGTGCCACCGCCGTTGTGTACACCACCAATGGTGTTGTAGCTGGTACGCTTGCAGAGTTGACCACGGAAATCACCATAGTGTTTTTCCCAATCAAAATTGCTTTCATCCTTGCCAACAATCACTTCGGTGACAATGTAGTGTTCATCTAAAAATGCATAATGTGCCATTAACGATCTCCTTTATGGGTTTGAGTATATTGTACTTATCTTGAAATGCGATAATTTGTAAAATTTTATGGTTTTGGATACCGATCTTTTACAGCCTGTAGCTGTGCTGCCATCTCAGGACTATACGCACCAGCACGAAACAGATCATCCAACTGATCACCAATGGAGGGATAGGTCGCTGCACGTTGGCGACGATAGTAAGCTGCTGCTAATCGCTCACGTTCAGCAGCAATCTCACTAAGTGATGGACAGGGCACCACATCATCGTGCCAGGTCAGTTGATCATTGTTGACTGACCAACGTGCTGTAGGGCACAGTGAAACCATAACATCTGTTAATTCAATCACGGGACCACTTCCATAATAGTAAAATAAGTTCCTAACTGATAATAACCATCACCATTACGCCCACCAATAAACGGCACAGCTAATCCATCAGTTCTTATACCATATAAAGCATATACCACAGCCGAAGTTGTGGCTGGATTATCTAATATGGCTATGGACATGGTGTTGGAACCATATGGATCTGTATATCCTCCAACAGCATTGATGGCTGTTCCAATATTACCGGCAGATCCGGCACCAATGGTTCTAAATAACGCAATATCACCATTGCCACTAGATCCTGCATTGCCATACATACCGGTGATTTGTACTAATATCTTATTGGCGGCTGATGTAGGCGTAAAGGCGTTAGCAGCCGCTAACAATGTATAACTGGTATTACTGGTAGACTGCTTGTAGTTGACTATAGTTTGTGCAACCTGCACTATTTTTCCAGCTGAGCCTGCGGCTGCAGACCCAGTATAGCCTGTACTGCCATTGTAGCCAATAACACCATCTTGACCACGTGATCCAGTGTAGCCAGCACCCGTTGATCCAGTGTAGCCAGGAGTGCCTACAGCCCAACTCACAGTAGTGCCATCAGTAGTCAAATAGCGACCACTATTGCCGGTCTGTGTGGGTATGCTGACATTCAGTGTGGTTTTGACCCAGCCTGTGCCATTGTAACGCCAACTTTGACCATTGATGGTATAAGTTGCGTTGGTTGTAGGCGAATTGGGAAAGTCTATAGGCATGGTCTAATATTTATCGTGCTCGTGCGTACTTGAATGGTGTTTCTGCGAAGGCTGCGTAGATGAACGTGCTAGCACTGTAATTTAGTGCACCACTATTTGAGTTAAGGTAAAAACCATTTGAAAAGATTTCAGGAACAGTATAGGCAACCTCTGCATTTGCGCTATTAGCTAAGAAATATGGATTGTTGTCGTTGTAGGTCCCTCTAACAGTGTCAAACATAAACCAATTGTCTGTATTATACGTCGCTCCACTTGCAATTTTTATCATTACAAATCTAGGTCTAAAACCTGTGTATATAAATGGACCAGTTAAAGAACCATTACCAACATAACTACCAAATCGGCTATAACCAGGGACTTCTGCCCAGCAGTAGGCGATACACGCAAAACCACCGCCATTGACTGCGCTACCACTTCCGACACTAAAAACCGTTGTCGTAGGTGTTGTGTTGTTCCAAGCCGCTGCCGTTGCTGTAGCGGCAGTAGTTTGGTTTAGATACAGTTCGTTTGTATTTCCTGCCGAAACATGGTAAACGCGCCAGTCATACCCGGTCCTGTTTTTCTGAAGAATCATACTTGGAGCAACACCCAAACCGTGACCCACCGTGGCATTTGCGCCTGTACCTGTATAAGTTACAATACTAAACCCAGCAGTAGTGTTTGCACGAACTTGACTAGTAATTGTACCGGCGGTATTAGATACTGTACTACCACCAGCGTTCCAGTTCCATGCAACAAATGTTGAATTGTTTTCATTTTGATTAACTGTACTACCAAGAGTAAATCCGTTGGCCCCAAACGCAGTTAACCCCGCTCCATCACTTGTGTCTGCAGCAGTTGTATTAGCTTGTAACACGTTTTGAACACCACGCACTTGATCAAAAAGTCTGTGATTATAAGCAGCTGATCTAGATTTAATCCAAGTAAAATCAGGTTGGAATCCAACACCGGTAATCGCGTTTGTGCTACCATTACCAGTATACAACACTGTATTAAAATATGCACTAGCCTGTGTAGTACTGGTTGCACCAATAGCAGGTGTGGGTAAGTTTTGTGAGCATAGTGCTTTGTATCCACTAGGCGCCGTGTAAGCAAAGGCACGTTGGCCAAAGTTAGTTGAAGCAGCACCAACTGGAGCGTTACCAGCTAATATTTGAAAAAAGAAGGGTTGACCATTAGTAGTAAGTGTATAACCACTTGCAGAACCTAATACACTGCCATTTTTATAGTAATAAATTTTTGCTGCATCAGCATCAAAAGCAAGACCATATATATCACCTACTGAACAATTACCACCAAGCGTTGTATATCCACTATTATATAGTCTATTATAATTAGAAACTCCAGAATAATAAGTTACAATAAAACTACTGTAACCAGACACTTCTCCATTTTGATTATTAGCATCTGTAGTCGGAACACTATTAGTAACACCAAAAGCCAGAGTATTGTCACCTACACTATTAATGGTTACTTCAGCATACCACTTTCCAGTAGTCATGCCTATAGTACTTATTTTTCTACCCCAATATCCAGCACTTCCCGTTACGTCTAAATTGCCATTAGATAAAGTAGGATTAGCACTAGTTGATCCGGCTAAAAGATTCCAAGTAGCATAATTTCCACGAACCTCTCCGCCCACACCAGTGTCTGTGCCATAACTGGTAGGCGAGTCTACAAAACTATCATTACCTACACCCGCAGTTACGCTAAAGTTATTAGGTGTAAAATTATTTCCATTACCAGAATAATCTTTACCTAGAGTAGCAGCAGTGGTATTTGAATTATCAGAAAAGTTTAAGTAGTACCCATTAGTGCCGTAACTACCAGTATATTGTAGTGGAGTCCAAACTCCGGTGATAGAATCAGTATATCCAAAACTGGCCGGTGTTAATGCTTGACCATCAATAAAATTGATTTCAGTCATATAGCCACTAAATTGATTTGTAGCACTATTGTTACCTACTCTATGGACAGCAGTATTATCTATATTGCTATCAAAATTTAGAGTTGGATATGCAGCAGTACTAAATGCTGTTACTTGTGTTCCGTTTACGTATAATTTAATACGATTTGAACTTGTTACTTGCGTAGAATCATAGACAAAAACAATGTGATACCAAGCAGATGAGTCACGAAATACTTGAGTCGTTTGTAATTGCCAAGAAAAACCACTGTTATATCGAAACATATAGAAGGTGTTGTCAGTATTAAATCTAATTGTGTCATTATCACTATCAGTTCCTGCATTGAATAACACTTGGTCATTAGAAAAATCACTGCGCTTAACCCAACCACTCCATGTATATGTTTTGCGATTAGATGCACTACTAGGAGTACGATTTAAATATGTTGTATCCGGCTTATTAAACCGCAAACTGCGAGCAACCTGTAGCACCACAGTAATGGTAATACTGAAAGCACGTGGGCTATCTTGAAGCTCAGCGTCAATAGCGTTTACAGTAAAATTGTAAGTGGTGTCTACAGAGATACCAGTAATGGTGCCCGACAATACACCACTACTGCTCAGTGACAGGCCTCCGGGCAAACTACTACCTGCGGCTAATGCGTAAGTAATTGTGGTATCACTGGTGGCTGCCAACTGTATACTAATAGGCATATTGATACTGCCTGAAGTCAGTGTGCTGCCAGTGCTCCATGCAGGTGTGCTACTAAAAGTAATACCATTGACACGAATTGCCACTGCCCCATCTGTGGCCACTACGTAGACCACATAAGTACCTGCACCTGTGGCTGGTAATTGTGCTCGTAGTTCTGTACTGCCGACAAAACTCACGCTAGTTGCTGCTACAGTACCTATGAGCACTTGACTACCTGCGGTAAATCCTGTTCCAGTGATTTTAATATAACCACCCGAGATACTGACAGCCGTATCGTCTAGAACTGTGTAACTGCTGTTGGTTACTGAGATGCCGGTGATTTTGGGCACTGTGGGTGTGATGGCAGTTACAACTGCATCTTGTATATTACTGAGGGCAATTTTGGTAGTCATGTATACTATTTAACCCTGTTGCATTATCTGGCACGAGCATATTTAAAGGGCGATTCAGCGAAGGCTGCGAAGATGTAGGTACTTCCAGAAGTATTTTGCCCATCGTTAGTGCCTCTTATTTTGAATCCATTTGATAACAAATCTTTGTCATATCCAGATGAAGTGTATTCTGCGTCATACGCATTAGCATACAAAGTTTTATTAGATGGGTTATATGATGACCTTGCAGAATCAACCATTTCCCACCAAAAAGAATCAGTAGTAATGTCTTTTGTTAAAATAAATGCCGGCCGAAACCCCGTGTATACAAAAGGACCGTCAGCACTACCATTGCCCACATAACTACTAAACTTACTGTATCCTGCTATTTCTGCAAAACAATAGGCTACATAATTATCTGTTGCTGCATTAACAAAGTACCCATAACCATTACCTGTTGTAAATAAAGAAGATGTAGGGGTTGTGTTATTCCAAAAACCAGAGTCAGTAACTGCTGAAGATGTTGAATCTAACAGTAATCCTTTTGTATTTCCTAAAGAAGAATGATAAACGGCCCAACTCGTAGCAGCTCTGGATCTATTTTTAATAATAATCATATTTGGTGCAACACCTAAGCCATGACCAATAGTTTGGGGCCACGGAGTTAAACCTGTATAAGTTACAATACTAAATCCAGCTGCTGGATTAGCACGAACTTGTGCGCTAATACTACCAGTAGTATTTGTTACAGTAGTACCGCCAGCGTTCCATGCCCAAGCTACATAAGTTGTTCCACTGGCATTATGATTAAGATTTGAACCAAGGCCGAGTCCATTATAAGTAAATGTTCCGTAAGTTGCGTCATCTAGTTCAGCAAATGCACCGTTGCTGATTAGACGCTTTGTAGATCCCCTAACACTGTCTCTAAGAATGTTATGTCCTCCTATTCCTGATCTTGATTTGGTCCATGCTAAATCAGGTTGAAAGCTAAATGGACCTACAGAATTTGTGCTACCATTACCAGTATAGGTAGCAACTCCGAAACTGTTGCCGGGCAATCGCCCTGCCGCAGATTCCGGCAAGTTTTGTGTGCATAGTGCCTTAAATCCTGTAGGTGCAGTGTAGGCAAATGCACGTTGTCCAAAATTAGCGGTTGTTACGTATCCAGAATCATAAGCAACTGCCATTGGAATAACAGTTTTACCATAAGCTGCAGAACTAGTCCAAGTTATTGTACCCTGACTAACTCCGTTAATGTAAAAAATTATGGTTCCTGCATCCATATCAACAGCAACACCAACTACAGCACCTGATGCATGGCCTGTTGCTGTGTAGGTAACCCTAGTGTTATAGTCAATTTGATACTTGTTATCATCACAAAGTAGAACTGACCCGGCTGCTGCGTTTGCGTCTTGAGGATTTCCAGAACTGAAGTTTATTGTTGGCACCATTATACCAAAAAAGGTATTTTGACCACCTGATATGTACTCCCAATACCACTTGCCACTTGAGATACCTATTGTTCCACCAATAGCATTCCAATTTGCTGTTGAATTTGTAGCTACTAAATTACCATTAGAGTATGCCACGGTTCCAACTGGTTTAATTAGGGGGTTTAGTGTACAATAATTACCACGCACCTCACCGCCCACACCAGTATCAGTGCCGTAGTTGGTTGGTGAGTCTACTAAACTTTTATTGCCTGCTCCAGCGGCGACACTAAAGTTATTGTGTGTAAAAGCATTGCCATTTCCGCTACCGTCAGAGCCCAGTGCTGCAGGATTTGAAAAGTTTAGATAGAATCCGTTGGTACCATAACTGCCGGTATACTGTAGTGGTGTCCAGACCCCGGTGCTGGGTTCAGTATACCCAAAACTAGCTGGTGTTAATGTTTGCCCGTCAATAAAGTTCACTTCAGTTAACATCATGCTGGAATATGATGAGGATAATACAGACCCAATTTGATGAGCATACGCACCATTGATTGAACAACTATAATTCTGAGGAGGGTACCCAGCAGTTCCCCATGCGGTAATTTCAACTCCATTAATGTAAACTTTTGCTCTATCAGTACTGGTTGACTGAGTTGTATCTACTGCAACTACAACGTGATACCAAGCTGCAGGATCTCTATATTGTACAGCACTTTGTAATATATAAGTACCACCATACATGCCAAGTCTAAATGTAGCTTGATTAAATCCAAAGAAATCGTTACCTATTGCTCCATCGGAACTACCAAAAAGTGTTTGAAAACCACCAGAATCAAGACTACTTCTTTTGACCCATCCGCTCCATGTCCATCTATTTCTAATTGTAGCTGTTGTTAAGGTACGAGTTAAATTAGCACTGTCAGCACTGTTAAATCTCAAACTGCGAGCAATCTGATAGTCTGGTGAAGCAAATAATCTTGGTGTGGTTGGCGCTAGTGTACCTGAACTATAAAAAGTGTGTACCATAAACCCATTGCTGTAGTTAAGGGTGCCGCCGGTGTAGTATTGAACAACTCCTGGATAGCGTATGACTACTATACCTGAGCCACCTGAACCACTATTAGTGATCCAAACCCCACCGCCACCGCCACCTGTATTAACCGTACCAGATGTTGCTGTACCCGAGCCGGAAAAACCTGCTCCTCCGCCACCTGCTCCTCCTGTTCCAGCTGTTGCACTAGTAGTTCCGCCCCCTCCTCCACCTGAATAAACAACACGAGTGCCAGTGATATCAGAAGCAATACCTGAACCACCATTCCCAGCATTTCCAGTTCCCGAGGCACTTAAGCCAACTGTACCGGCTCCTCCTCCTCCGGCTCCTCCTGCGGTATAAGTTCCTGAAGTGTTTGCAGCGCCACCGGCATTTCCTTGCCCCGATAACCCACCACCACCATAGTATGTGCTAGATCCGCCACCACCAGCACCTCCGCCGGACCCTCCAGAGACGCCATTACCACCAGCGCCGGCAGCACCATATCCACCTCCACCACCGGTAGCAACGATTCTTCCTGTTGTTGCACCAGAACCTGTCGCATCAAAAACTGAATTACCACCGCTACCTCCTAAAGGAGTACCAGAATTAGCACTTGATCCTCCAGATCCAACAGTTACATAATAAGAACTTCCGAGAGTAATACCGGCATATCCTTGAAGAAGTCCACCGCCGCCGCCACCCCCACCTTGATTATATCCGCCACCACCACCTCCAGCAACAATCAAATACTCCACAACAGTAGGAGGGACACCTGTCCAATCATTATTCTTAATTGCTTGTGCAACTTGACTTAGTGTCCACATCCCACTGTATGCTGGCATATTATCTTCTCTTTAAAATGTTACAGTACCCGAACTGGTCCAAATATATATCTGATATCCACTGTTGTATAGTATTTGTGGATTACCTGTTGTGCTGGCAGGTGGTGCTAGATTTCTTGGGTAACGTATGATGACTATACCCGAGCCACCTGCACCGCCTGAACCTGTACTCGCTCCTCCCCCGCCTCCGCCCCCAGTATTGCTTTTACCAGCAGTTGCATAGACTTGTCCACCCGAATAATAATGTCCGTTTCCTCCCCCACCCGCACCACCGTATGGAATACCATAATCCGATCCATTTACATAATTACCACCAGCCCCGCCCCCAGCATAAACCACACGCTGTCCAGTGATAGTAGAGCACATTCCAGTGCCCCCAAAAGCACTGCCATTACTAAGAACTTGAACTGTTAATCCAACACTACCTGCTCCACCACCACCACTACCTTGGCCATAGTAATTAGAGCCGCCTTTGTTTCCTTGTCCAGGAATTGCCGGTCCACCATTATCAGTGCCATAAGAATTATTGCCGCCGTTTCCGCCTCCACTACCGCCGGCACCACCTTGTCCTCCAGATCCAGAACCGTATCCACCACCGGTAGAAACAATTGCACCAAAAGCTGAATCAGTGCCTTTAACTCCTCTTGATGCTGCATCGGTATCGCTCGGTGATCCACCAGCACCGCCACCACCTACAGTAACTATAATGCTCGCACCTGGTGTAATTGCATATCCTGTAGCAGTTAGTAACCCGCCTGCTCCCCCACCACCGTTACCGATCACTGTGGTATTAAATCCGCCCGCTCCTCCACCACCACCAGCAACCACCAGGTATTCAACCGTGTTAGTCTTTTGATCTGTGAAAGGATTAAATGTTGCGCTTAGAAAACCTCCCGATAAAGTTTGACTCATGATATTATCCTTAGAAGGTTACGGTACCACTACTGGTCCAAGTATACACACGGTTTTTGTATCCTAAACCAGTTGCGAATGGAGAGAGTTGGTTCCATGCAGGTGCGGTTGTTGACGTTGCTGTAAAAGTTCTGTTATTCCCAGACGAATCAGCAAACGGAGCGCCAGAAACCGCAGACAAAAGCAAATTAGTATTTGATGTGCTAGGCACAAATGGCGTAGTTGGGGTCGTTGAAACGGTTCTAACAACACTTGAAATTCGCAAATTGCTTACATAACCAGTGAACGGCTGAGAAGCCCAATTATTACCGACTGTTAAATTTGTGTTTTGCGTGGAGTTTGTAAACGTCCCAGACCCAACGGATGATCCATTTGAATAAGCAGTTATTGTATTTGACGATCTTGTTACAGCAATATAAGTCCATGTATTGCTTGCAACAGCCGTGCTTGTTGTTAAATCTTGGGAGCCAATTTGGATATAAAGTCTTCCAATTCCATCAATTGAAACTTGGGTTCTTCCTGCATCTCCAGAAGTCCCCTGCGCGACAACACATTGTGTTCCAGACAGCGAGATATAAACAAAAAACTCAATCGTAAAATCGCCAGAAGCGGGTATTATTTGCGTAGCACCCGAAACTAATGTGCTTGAACCATTGATGTAAATACTCCCCGACCCGCTGGTGCTGACTGTTGGGCTACCAGTGGTTGATGCCGCCGCCGCGTAGATGTCTGGGTAACTTACGATGACAATACCGGAACCGCCCACCCCGCCTGTACCGCCATTGCCCCCAGAAGCACCACCACCACCACCACCACTATTAGCCCCGCCATTTCCGCCGTTATAATTTCCTGAACCGCCAGATGTCCCTGAGTTATACCCCGTGCCACCAGCACCGCCTGTACCACTAGCACTACCCCCGCCTCCACCTCCACCTACGCCACCTGCGCCACCTGCGCCAGCACTATATTCAAATCCACCACCACCACCAGCAAAAACGTAAGTTGTGCCGTTAATTGCAGACGCAATTCCTGCTCCTCCGTTGTATGCGGCAGAAGTATTATGTATTCCACCTAAACCTACAGTTCCAGCCCCACCACCACCTTGACCGCTTATACCTAAAGAACCATAAGCAACGGTACTTCCATTACCCCCAGCATTACCTTGACCAACAATTCCTTGCCCGTTTATTGGAGAACCTGTATTTTTTGGCCCTTGTCCTCCACCAGAACCACCATTTGCACCATTTCCATCTGCCCAAGAACCACCTCCGCCACCGCCTGTTGCCGCGATTGAACCAAATACAGAATTAGCGCCATTGTTTCCAACAGTTGCCGCATTGGGTTGTTGTGCGCCCCCTGCACCTACAGTTACAGTAATTGAAGAACCTGCAGCGACAGGAACTGACCCTTGTAATAATCCACCGGCCCCTCCACCTGATCCCAAACCACCACCAGATGACCCGCCACCAGCAACTACCAGGTAGTCTACTGCTGGGGTTGTGAGTTGAGTGAATGGATACGCTGTTTGAACTGGAACTGATCCAGTATTAGTAAAAGTAATACCATTTCCACTATTGTCAATAAAAGTAGGATCTTGAAGTGTAAGTAATTGGGTACCTGAGATTGCAGGTAGTGGACCTCTTGGTGGAGTAAAATTAGCAGTGTAAACTGCTGTTCCTTTAACAAATCTAAAATTAGATATAACACCGGGAAAATATCCAGTAAGTTGACCATTACCAATCATCACAGAATTTGCGCCTTGGTAAATTGATGAACTATTTGTGCCACTGTTAATCAGCTGACCATCTACATACATGGAAAATGTATCACCATTTCTTACAAATGCAACATGATGCCACATATTGATTGGAATAAGCCCACTCATTACAATGGCACTGTATCCGCCTGTAATGTTCCAACTTGATGCATTACTGGTCAAATACCATTGTATTTTTTGTGCATTTACTCCTTCATTAGCAGCATAGCCAAAAAATGCATCAAAATTTGCTCCTGTACCGCCAAAGGTTACAATAGGGTTGTTGGCATTTTTATACATATACAGCCAATATTCAACTGTAAAGCTGCTTGTACCCAATGCTAAATTAGCATTAACAGAACTAGTTAAGTATTGACTAGTGCCATTGAACGAAGCTGCATATGTGCCTGTTGGATTGTTCCAAGCCCGTTGAACTATGCCTTGTATATGCTGGTTGCGAGTGAATAATCCTTGTGCCATTGTGCGAGTCTTAAAAAGTTATTGTACCACTGGCGGTAAACACATACACACGCCATGTACCAGCGATGTATGTTTGTGGGCTGCCAGTAGTTGCAACAGCTGGGGCTAAGTACGATGGATAACGGATGACTACGATCCCACTGCCGCCGTCGCCACCTTTTCCCATCGTTCCACCAGCAAATCCGCCCCCACCCCCTCCCCCGGTGTTTGATAAACCACTTTGTGGATAAGTATAGCCATTGTACCAATTACCACCATTACCGCCACCGCCCCCGCCGCCAACTCCGGCTTCTGGCGGAGAGTTATATGCATAAACCGCACCTCCGCCACCGCCGGCATATTGAACACGCGAACCGGTTATAGAAGAAACTAATCCTGTTCCTGATACCGAAACTGTCGTAGAAGTTGCATTAGTAGCGGCAGATCCTGCCCCTCCTCCATTCCCTACTGAATAATTACTATTTGCACTAATATAGTAACTACCATTATTGCCCTGTCCAGCGACACCTGTACCACCTACTGAACTATTATAACCACTTCCGCCGCCCGAACCACCATTTTGTCCATTTCCGCCATTTCCATATCCACCACCACCGCCACCTATTGTGGTTATAGATCCAAATACAGAATTGGCACCATTTGACCCATTTGTAGATGTCGCAGCACCACCGGATCCTCCGGCACCAACAGTTACAGTAATGCTTGATCCTAGTGTAATTGCATAACCAACAGCAGTTAATAATCCACCAGCTCCACCACCACCACCGCTGCCAGCACCCCAACCGC
>Ga0114973_10001489_pt1 | contig 17470 bp, 24 predicted proteins | sample M_140807_MF_Meta_FD_87025 | JGI IMG/M metagenome (GOLD analysis project Ga0114973, IMG submission 87025) | Freshwater microbial communities from Lake Montjoie, Canada to study carbon cycling - M_140807_MF_MetaG | ecosystem: Environmental > Aquatic > Freshwater > Lake | place: Lake Montjoie...
CACCTTTGCTTGTGGGACGAGGAGCTGCAATGGTCATCGGTGACCTTACCGAGATGGGGTATGACTGCGAGTGGTGTATTGTTTCAGCATCAGACGTTGGTGCGCCCCATCAACGGGACAGGTTCTGGCTTAAAGCCAAATGGCGTGGACAGCTTTCCCACACCGACTTGCAACATGATAAGCGGAGGCCCGAATCACATGAGTCCATCAGTAAAAGCGGGAAAGCATGGGCTGAACTTGACGGGTGCAATAGCAATGTGGCCTACACCAACAGCGAACGAAGACGCTTGTGGCAGACCAACAGGGAAAATGCAGAAGATGTTGGGCAATCATCCGCTAGTCAGACAGGATTTGACTGGTGGCACGTTGAACCCGATGTGGGTCGAGTGGCTCATGGGGTGGCCGCTAGGGTGGACAGACTTAAAGCCATTGGAAATGGACAAGTTTCAGCAGTGGCAGCAACAGCATGGAGTATTTTGAGTGGAACTTAGACCGCACCAGCAACTGGCAATAGACCAGATTAGACATTCACTAGCCAACGGACATAGAAGACCACTGCTAGCTGCTCCCTGTAGCTTCGGTAAGACACTGACTGCTGCATACATTCTCCAACACGCAGCAGAGAAAGGTAATCGTGTCATATTCTTTGCAGACCGTATCAAACTAATCAGCCAGACTTGTGACCAGTTCGACAAGCTCGGATTGCAGTATGGAGTGATTCAAGGTCAGCACGAAATGACCGATCCATCTCAGCTAATTCAAATCGCCAGTGTTCAGACAATAGCCAGACGGCAGAAGATGCCTGAGTTCAGCCTTGCGATAGTCGATGAGTGTCACATCCAGGCAGAGATAGTCAAGAAGCTCATGGAACGCTACGATAACGTGCCATTCATAGGGCTTTCTGCGACACCTTATTCAAAGGGGCTAGGTAGGTATTACGATGATCTCCTTGTTCCGATAACGGCTCAAGAACTGCTCGAAAAGGGCTATCTAGCACCTGTTCATTACTATGGTGGCTCTCATATCGACATGAGCAAGGTCAAACTTAAGGCTATTTCAACTGGTGGTAGTGACTACGACCCTGATTCTTTGGCTGATGCTACAGAAGCACAGCAAGAGAAATTGACTGGTGACATAGTTCGGAACTGGCTGTTACATGGTGAAGATAGTCAGACGATAGCCTTTAGTCCATCCATCAGACACAGCCAATATCTCGTGGATATGTTCAACAAAGCAGGTATCAGTGCTGTTCACATTGATGGCTACATGGACGAAAGATTAAGGCAAGTGCTATACAAAAAGCACAACGATGGTGAGTTTAAAATCTTGTCATGTAGCAAGCTATTGAACACCGGCTACGATGCTCCATCAGTTCGATGCCTGATTGATTGCTATCCAACCAAGTCAATAATTTCTTTTTGCCAACGCTCTGGGAGAATTTTACGCATACATCCAGGCAAAGAGTATGCAATCTACCTTGACCATGCCAGCAATGTAGCTAGGTTTGGATTTGCCGAAGACATAGTGCCAGCGATGCTTGACGATGGTGAAAAGAAATTTGTAGAACGAGATCAGGTTAAAGAGACTAAAGAAAAGAAACAGCACAATTGCCCACAATGCCAGAAGATTATGCTTGGAATTAGATGTTCCTGTGGATATGAATTCCCAATCAAAGAGAGACTGGAAACAGATTCCTCAACGCTCGTACAACTCGCCAGTGCAAAAGCATATGCTCAAGCTGATAAAAGTATGTGGTATTCAGGATTGCTGACTCATGCAAGAAATAAAGGGTACAGTGATGGCTGGGCTGCTCATAAGTACAAAAGTAAATACGGTGTATGGCCTCGTAGTCTAGATATCAAGGTAGGTCAGATACCACTTGAAGTCAGCAACTGGATACTGTCTGAAAACATCCGATATGGTCATCGAAATAATAAATGGAAAAAGCTGGATAATTTAAATAAGATGCTTGACTATAATACATGATTGCATTTAGTATGTAAGACATACCGCAGCGATTTGCTACGGACAACGGGAGCATAAGAATGAAAGACCCAATCTTAGAAATACTACTAGACAACCTCTCTGAAGTATTACGAGGAGATATGTTTGACCCCCAAGATGCCATACTAAACGTAATTTGGTGGGAGCTGTCGAAAGAACATAGTTTCCATTATGACGCAACTAGTCAGTCTGAGGAGTATTCTAGATTGATGAGAGAATACATGATTAAGATGACTCAACCACTACAGCACAGTTTAAACTACTGTACTATTAAGTTGTACCAGCAAGCTGCATACTCAGTTGCAGAACAGTATGAAAGTGAATGCTGGTTAGCCCTAAACGACACTCGGACAGACGATGATCCACAGGATTACGGTTGATGAAGACTTTCCCAGGCGTTATTTTCTGCCCAATATGTGAAAGAGAGCTAGTGGCTGTAAACCTTAACGAAGTCTGGTGTGGAGAAGATATGGAGTATATTTATATGCACAATGATAAACCACACCCAGAAGACCTATCAGTCATGATTCATTAATTATGAGCTTCATCTGTCCATTACCACCAGTCAAGGTCTTCGTGAGAGCTGAGTACCTTTACGATCACGAATATGGACATAGTGATGTAGTTGAAGCGGTTTGGTGTTCAGTTAAGTCAATCAGAGGTGAAGCATTTAGGTTTGAAAGCTATCTACCTGAATATGCAGCACTTTACGACAAGCTGCCAATCTCTGCATTCCTGTGGAAAAGCTGTGAACAACCATTGGACTTGGACATTCTGCAAATCTGGGATGCCCTTACCTATCATGTTGAAGTAATCGAGAAACCTTTACTCAAAGGGTTACGATGTGAGTTCTATGGGAAAGACGGCAAGAAGCACCCTGGTGAGTATATGTTCAGCCTGGACGGTGCTAACCCTGATCCCAGAATCCCTGACTTTACCTTTGCTGAAACTCCTGATGAACACAAGAGTTATAACCTGCTAAAACTCGACAACGGTCAGTTCGCACTCCAGCCAAATAATCGAGTGTTGTTCTTTGATAATGCGTTGGCTTACAAGGAGCTGAAGATGCCTGACTTCAAGGTTTGCACTCATAAATATACAGTTGAGGACAAAGCTAAGTGGAGGCTAGGTAGCACCAGCACTGTCAACTATGATGATGCCAAAGATATTTAGAAATCTCAAAATGAGTTGAGCCTGGGTTTTACTTGATTTGGAAAAACGAAATTTCATAATTTGAAATCTCAAAAAATCCTGGGGAACTTTACTGTATATCAAAATGGTCAAAAAACATTGAAATTCTGCCATTTTCTGTACATATGTAAGTTAGCACTCACTAACAAGGCCTTGTAAGCAAGCACTAACTAACATAATGTTAATTTTTTGTTAACGATAGCCAGGCACAACATGAAAAGCTTGCTAAATGCTTTGGAATCGTTTTAATTTATACCCTTTGGGGTAGTGTTGCCTAGTCTGTTATTTTGCCATACAAGTGATCCCATGCGTTATTAAAGGTAAAAGTTATCTAGACGAAAAACATAACCAGCACTAAAAAAAAGCCCCAATCGAGGGGCTTATGTTTATTTTTTGGTAGGATCAGATTAAAAATTATAAACCAAATAAGAATGGCCTTTTTCTACTGGTATTACAGTAGTAAAGTATTCTAGTTCTTCTAGGTTAAAATTGTTGTCGGGATGACCATTATTGTTATAAAAGTTATTTAATTCTTCTAAAGAAGTAAATTCAGTAAATGAGCAGCATAGTTCTATAACATCTAGTTGATAGGCATCTCCTTCATGTTCTTCAAAATAGTCAAACAATGCGCATAATGCGTTATAGCTAAATTGTGTCTCTCTACCCATTGTTTTGAATGCGTCAATGAATTGGCTTTGGTTTATTGTCTGTACCATTTTTAATTCTCCTCATAGTTAACGAATAAAATTGTGTTTTGACCATATGGTCTGAAGATGTAACCATCACCATATGATTCAGTTACACCTTTGCATCCAGTTATATAAACTGCTCGTTTGGCTGCTCGCATAATTTGTGACTGTGTAGCATCTTCTTTTACAATTATTTCCTTGCGATTTACCCAATGATAGTTAGCTTCACCATTGAAGGTATCTGTAAACTCAACATTAAATTTGTTCATAAATGATCTACCATATAAATTAGTACAAAAGTAAAAAAAACTGCTATTAATAAAAGACTGCAAAATTCTTGTAGATGTTTCATGGCATCACCTCACAAGTAGCAATTACATAATTACTAGTACCATCTATAGATGATGAAATGTAACTTGTTGGCATATAGCTGCCTGTCGTAAAAATGGTGTCACCAATGTCTAGTAGCAAACATCTTTTGCCTTCTTTCGTGCGCACTAAATCGCCAGTTTCGTAAAAATAGTCTGCAATTAGTTTTATAGTTTTCATAGTGCCACTCCACTTAAAGCCATTAATTTTCTCTGATCCTTTTTATTCCAAGCAATATGGTCGAGTTGCTCTACTTGAAACATCAATTCTTCAGAGTCAACTGGTTTTCCTTTTACTGTGTATGTCACAATCCTATCGACATAACCTATCTTTTTAGATAACTCATCTTCAAAACAAGCTGCTCGTTTAATTCCCATCACCAGGCCTTTACCTTCATACAATGATTCAATGGGTGTTTTCATATCGGTTGTCCATCTAACAGTTACTTTAGTGCTGGTCAAAAATTTCATGTCAATTTCCTATTTTGAAAGATCAGAAAAATTCCGGGGAATTTACTGTATTTTGCTTATTGTGTTTAAAACGCTCAACCGCCCCACTCACCTGTTCGGCACTCATTCCTTCTGAATACAGAAGTGCAAAAACATACACAGATTCACCACTTAGCTGCCAAGCATGAACTGCCTCTTTAATCTGTGTCGAAGAAAGGCCTTCTTGCATCATAGAAGATACAAACCAACCTAGTTCTAATTCCTGTTTTTTATTCATCTTATAACCCATAGTTTTCATGTCTTATGCTCCTTTAACTAGTAGAATTTTATCTGCTTGATATGCTGCTTCACCTGCTTCCATGTATGCTATGTATCTTGCTTCTAAATCGGCTTTTTTTGCTTTACGATACTTGGCATATAGTGCTTCTGCTTTAATCCAATTATTTACGCTTTCCTGTCTCATTAACTCAATCACTTCTGAGTGATACCACTCTGCATCTTCTTGCTCAATCTGTGCCAAAGCTAACCACTCGCCATCTTCAAGTGACGCTTTTATCTGTGGCAAAGTAACTCCCTCAGACAGTAAAACTGCTATGGGTTCTGAAATTGATTTTTTGTTTGTAGTTTTCATGTCTTATGTCCTAGTTGTTAATGGATTGTACTACGAGAACTAAATTAATACATTTAAAGAGGTATTGCAATACATATATAAGATATATTTGTATTTTCTTGCAAAATAGATAAATATCTATACAATTCATGGCATTAGATATAATTAAATTACAGAAAATTTCTGATCTTGCTTACCAGGTTGAAGCCAATAATTTTTTTTGATACCCAGCGAGTATGAGTATTGAAAAACCAAGTAGATTAAATAGAATCGCAATAGAGCGTAGAGAGGCATAAAGCAATGACAGACAACACTGATGACAAACCAATCAAGCGAGTTACAGGTGGTAGCCAATACGTGCCAACAGGTATGCCTGCGGGAAGGCCAGAGGTATGGTCACAGGAGTTAGAAGACACAGTATTAGACTTACTTAGTGAGAAATCACTAGTAGGCACTTGTAAGATAGTAGGGATAACACCACGCACTGTATATGCTTGGATTGAGAGCAAGGAAGGATTCTTGACTAAATACTCACGCGCCTGTGAAGAACGTGCTTCATACTGTGCTGATGCTATCCTTGAAGCAAGCTATGACCTACTCAATCCTGATGGTGTACAAGATGCTAATCGCTCTCGTGTAGGCATAGATGGGCTTAAATGGTCGGCAGCCCGCTTGTTTCCTAAGAAGTATAGCGATAAGCACTTGTTGGAAGTATCTAGCACTGTTAACCATACCAACCTATCAGATGATGATTTGAGCAGACGCTTGCTAGAGTTGCGCACAGCACATGAGATTGCTAGTAAAACCTAGTATCTACATGGCCTACAATGATAGTGATTGCTCACTACCAGGCGTGTTAGTGAGTACTCACTACGGCTGCAGCCCGCATAGATAGGCATTCCGCTATGGATTGGGTGGGGGGGGTACGACTTCGCAATCGATGATCGTTGATCCCCCCACTTCTATATAGCGCAATTTTCTACAAAGAAGCCCCCCTAAAATCTCCCAGAATGCCTAAAAAATTTTTCGGAGGGCTATTTTCAGCAATAGATTTAAAATCGTAATGTATAGATTTAAAATCAACAATAGAAGCCTCGGACGAAGACAATCTATGACTTTAAAATCAACAAGCTACCCTCTTGGATTCTCATAGGATTGTTAACAAGGTGTGATTAACTGTATGATGTTCCACATGAAACATGGTTCAATGCAATTGATAAGTTCAATAAGCTAACGAGAGTGTTAAGCATGAATCGACAGCAGAAGCTAGAGTTAGCGTCTTTGTTAGAAGAACAGACTAGACGATTGAATCAAGCCAAGTTTATGCGTAAGTATTCCACGTTGTATGAGTGGCAGAAGAGATTTATATCCGCTACGAAGGAATGCCGTATTGCTGGGTTGATGGCTGCTAACCAAGTAGGTAAATCCCAAACAGGTAGAGTGTTGGATTGTGCGCATCTGACAGGAGAGTACCCTGATGACTGGGAAGGCTATAAGTTTAGTAAAGCTCCGTTATGTTGGTTGTTAGGATACTCTGGTGAGAAGACTAGGGATTTGTTACAGAAACCTATGTTTGGTGATTTGAGGGACAGTAAGTTTCTAGGAGGTCTAATCCCTGTTGACAAAATTATTGACTATAGGGCTATGGCAGGAACATCCGGAGCTTGCAGAGAGATCAGGGTAAAACATAAGTCTGGAGGTGTATCGGTCTGTCAGTTCTGGTCTTACTCACAAGGACAACACGCTTTGATGGGTGACGTTGTTGATTGGTATCACATTGACGAAGAACCTGAAGACCAAGAAATCTTCCCTCAAGTTTTAACAAGGACGTTGAATGGGGACTTAGGACAGGGAGGTAGAGGGATTATCACGTTTACCCCTGAGAACGGAAAGACTAGCCTTGTCCAACAGTTGATGGATTCTGACGGTTCAGGTATGTGTTTACAGACAGCTACTTGGTCTGACGCTCCTCATCTTACTGAAGAGATGAAACGAGATATTCTAAAGGCTTACCCCCCTTACCAAAGAGACATGAGAAGTCGAGGAGTTCCCTTGATGGGTGCTGGGCTTATCTTTGAGCATGGTGAGGAAGATATAACCTGTAAGAGATTTGATATTCCTGAACACTGGTATTTGATTAATGGAATGGACTTTGGCTGGGATCATCCACAGGCTCATGTTCAATTAGCGATTGATCCTGACAGTGGAGCTATTTACGTTGTACAAGCCTGGAAGAAATCTAAGAAACAACCTTTTGAAGCCTGGCAATCGGTCAGAGGATGGGCTAAAGATGTCCCTACGGCTTGGCCTCACGATGGACTAATGCACGAAAAGGGTTCTGCTAAACAACAAAAGGACTATTATGAGGAAGCAGGTTGGTCTATGCTAGACGAACATTCGACTTGGCCTGAAGGTGGTAATGGCGTTGAGGCAGGATTAATGAAGCTCAACGAACTCATGTCCACTGGTCTTTTTAAGATATTTGCTGATTTGCACGAGTTAGTTGCAGAGGTAAGAGAATACCATCGAAGGCAAATGCCCAATGGTACTTCTGCTATTGTGAAAGTGAAAGACGATTTGATTGATGCCGTAAGAGGAGCTTTTATGATGGCTCGTTACGCAGAGCAGAAACGGTATATTAGCGAACCTGTTAATTACGAAGAAGAGAATTATCAAGCACCTACTGGTGCGATGGGATATTAATATGACGGTTAAGATTCTAGTCGATTACATAAGCAAGATGAATATTGCTGATGACCTTGATGAAGATATCCTCAAGGCTATTGGATCAAGAGTTAAACGTCAGTACGAAGAAGACCTCACCTCAATGACTGATTGGTTGGATGCTGTGAAAAACGGTATCGACCTGATGAGACAAGAATACCATACCCGATCAACCCCCTGGGAAGGTGCTTCCAATTACAAAGACCCTATCCTGACTGAAGCATCGTTACGCTTTGGTGATAAAGCTACCCTTGAGTTATTGAAAAATAAAAACTTATTGGCTGTACAAGCTATCGGTAGAGACAAGGATGGTAAAAAGAAAGACCGTATGAAGCGTGTTTCTGAAGTAATGAACTATCAGATTAACTATGGGATGGGTGGCTGGAGACGAGATCAATCTCGATTATTCTATCAACTGCCTAACGTAGGAACAGCGTTTAAGAAAGTAGTCTTTGATTTACTTGAAGATAAGTGTGAGTCCATTGTAATTACTTACCCTGACTTCGTTGTTAACCAAGCTACCAAGTCTATGTCTGACTGTCGTTCTTTCTCTCAGGTTATGCAGTTCTCCCGTAATGCTATAGAAGAGCGAGTACGTTCGGGGAAATGGCTGGATATTGAAATGTTTGAAGATGAGTCTTCTGAATACGAAGAAGGTGTAGACCGTAAAGGCGATAAATTCTCCAACGAAGAACAGAAGGTAATTAACAGTTTTGACAATCCAGAGAAGTTTATTGAGCAGCAATGCTTTTATGACTTAGACGGTGATGGGTATGAAGAACCTTATGTGATAACGGTTCACGACCAATCAGGCAAGGTAGTCAGGATTGTTGCTCGGTTTGATGAAAACTCCATCATGGTTAAGTATAACGAAAAGGTTATGTCATTGCCTAAAGCGATGAGACTTACCGAACAAGACGTAGTGAAAGGGTTTGGTGGTGATGGAATGATGAGCTTTTTAGGGTTGGCAAAACCTAAAATCAATAAAGAAGACTTTGAAATCGTTAGAGTAATCCCTTTCCAAAACGTAACAAAGTATGGATTTATACCAGCCCCTGATGGCACTTTCCTTGATCTAGGCTATGCCCATGTTCTCGGAGCAATGACCCAAGCGATTAACGCTACCACTAATCAACTGACTGACCGAGGTACTTTGAACAATGTAGGCGGTGGAATACTGTCTAAAGAGTTCAGAAAAGAAAACGGAGTGACTAGGCTGAAGATGGGTCAGTACGTTAAGACGGATGTTCCTGCTGAGAAACTAGCTAAAGGTATCTTTCCAAATCCTACCCAAGAACCTAGCCAGGCATTGCTGGCTCTTAATCAGCAGATGAGCAATCGAGCGCAAACATTTTTGGCAGTAGCTGATTTGTCTGGTCAGATTCAAGCAAGCACAGCTCCTACTACTGCATTGGCTATTATTCAGGAAGGAATGACAGCCACTAATGCGTTGTTTAAACGGATTATCGACTCGCAGACTGAAGAATTCCAAGTCTTGTACAGGATTAACAAAACTACATTTAACCCTGATTTGTATAAAGAAATTTTGGACGATCCAGAAGCTGACCCTATTGCTGACTTTGATTCTGATATGGTTGATATTATACCCAGTGCCAGTGCTGAGATGAGCAGTCGTGTACAGCGAATTCAAACGGCTGCACTTGAACTAGAACAAGTCCCTATGGTTCTCCAGTCTGGAGGTAATCCTGTTCCAATTATCAAAGGATTCTTTGAAGCTATCGGGTCTGACTTGTTAGAACAAATCTACCCAGAAGAAAGCTCTATGAGTCCAAAAGACAAAGAAGCTATCCAGAAAATGACTGCTGAGAAAGAAAAAACTAATCAGTTAGCACAACTTCAAACTGAAATACTTAAACGTGAGCAAGACCGTCTGGATGAAGACTCTAAAGCTAAACGCAAAGAGATTGAGTCTAGGATTCTTACCGCTAAAGTCACTGATATTGAAAGCCTGGCTAGAGCTACTAAGTTGGCTGAAGAAGCAGAAACTGAATCTACCCAGAATAAGATTGACAAGTATTCTGGAATAATAGATATGGCTGAAAAACAAATAATGAACTACGGCATTAATCCTATGGAGAGGATTCAACCTATAGCTCCTCCTCCTCCACCAATGCAAGCTCCACCAATGCCACCACAGATGCAGCCACAAGCACCAGGCACAGTGCCTGATAATTTACAAGGGTTGATGAATCAACAAGCAATGCCAGAAGTACCACAATAGAACCCATAGCGGGTAGATAATCTGCAAATGCAGATTTATAAAATAGAGGAGCAATAGATGCTAGAGATGCTATTTAGTTTAATTCCTGAACGTACCCTCATTACACGAGACCACTACAACAAGTGGAAACGTGACCCCGTTACCGTCCGACTGCATAACGATCTTATATTAGCGTTACTTGAGCAGATACAGGACGACTTGCCAGAATCAGTAGATAGCTCCATTCCACTAGCGCATCAAAGAGAAGGTGCTAGGAAAATGATAGATATTCTATTGTATTGGCAACCAGTAGAGGTTCGTAACGAGGAACTAAGCAATGAAGATTAAACCAGTAGGATTCTACGTTTTAGTAGAAACGCAGTTAGTAGAAGAAAAAACGGCTGGAGGTATTTTATTAACCAAAGATACCGCACAGAAAGAACAATCTGTTACTGAAGAAGGTATTTTACGGGCTGTTGGCCCTACTGCTTATTCAGGATGGGAAGGTTGTAAAGATGAATCAAAACCAGCCCATGTCCAGTGGGGAGTAAACATTGGAGATAGGGTAGAGTTTAGAAAATTTGAAGGCAAGAAATCGGTTGTCAAAGATTATGACAACTTCCGTTACATTCCTGATACACACATCATTGGAGTCATAGACAATGGCTGATTCAGAAGAAATTGATTTGAAAGCACTTGCTCAAGAACCAGAGGAAAAGGAAGAAGTAAAGCTCCCTAAAACATACGCTACCCGCCAAGAAGATAAAGCAAGAAGCGGTGGATGGGTATCTGAGGAAGAATGGAATGAAGCCGGTAAAGCAGCAGAAGATTGGATATCTGCGGAGGCTTTTAACATTCGTGGAGAGTTCATTGGTAAGTTAAAAAGCAAAGACAGGGAAATTGAGGAGAGACTTTCTGGTGTTAACAAGATTGTTGACGCTCAGAAGGCAGTAATCAGGGATTTTCGTAAAGCTGCTATCGAAAATGGTGATGTTAAGGCTGTTGAAGGCTACGACAAGCAGATTGCCAACCTCAGTATGCAAGCTCCTGCACGAAATACCGATCTGGATGACTGGAATACCCGTAATGCGTGGATATTTGAGGAATCTCCTAAGTCTATCTATGCAAGACACGAATATCAGAAGGCTAAAATGCAAGGAATGGACGATAACACTGCTTTATCTATAGTCGATAACAAATTAAAGGCTAGTTATCCTGATAATACCCCTAAAAGAAGTGTTCCTGACACTGAAAAAGGGCATGGAAACAAGGGCTTTAAGACACCTTCTAGGGCATTAAGTATGGCTGATTTAACCAATGATGAGCTTGCTTTGAAGGCTGCATTGCCAGATGCCTGGAAGAACGATAAAGAATTCCTGAAGGCTGTATCTGACTCTAGGGGGTCAAAATGAGAGGACGTAGAACTTCCGCATCCAATGTAAGTGCTGAGATGTCTGCTGTAATGGGTATTGAGTCTGGTGATGCCAGAAATCCTAACGAACCTGCTAAACGGGTCAGAAGGGGTATGCAGCAAGGGCTAAACCTTGAAGTACCTAATTATGAGTTTGATTGGGATCACTTTTATTACCGCTGGTTTTCAGAGGTAAGTAATCGTCCAGGTCGTATTACTTCTGCACAGAATGCTGATTATGAAATGTGTGTAGATTTCTCTGGTGGAACTATAACCAGACCTTCTGGCAGCAGTACCATGTACCTGATGAGGCTTAAACGTGAATTCAGGACAGATGACCAAAATGCCAAGAAGGAAAAGAACAAAAAAATGCTTGGTGAGCAAACTAAACTAGCGGTCAATGAATATGCACCGACTAGAACAAGAGCCGAAGGAAGTGAATCATCTTTAGATCGAGTTGAGTCAGATAATCCTTATAGTTGACAATGACTTTACTGCTACTGTAATCTAGTAGCAGCAAATTGCTTTTAGCAATTTATAGTTTAGGCATAGAGCCAAATTTAGAGATTTTCCTCACTAAACGCTTAGAAAAAGCGTCAGTTAGTTGAGACAACTGCCCGTAAGGGTATTTCTTTCATTTAACTTACTGAGGTCTACAATGGCTGGATTAAAATTTGTAGGATCCGATTCTCAGGGTGACATTACAGGGAAAAGTAAAACTTTCCATGTACTTGCATCTCACTCTGGCGTTCTCGGCCCAGGTGACCTGGTCGTTCTGACCGGCACTTCTTTCACTGATGGTTATGCAGAAGTCGATATCGGCACTGCTAACATTGGTAATACTGGCGTAGTTACTGGCGTTCGCCCAACTTATACTGGTGAAGCTCTGTCTTACACTCATCTGCCGGCATCTACTGCTGGTTACTTGACTGTAAACACAGATCCCTTTGCCTTATATGAAGTTGACGTTGCTAATGGCCCATTCACCGCTGTTGATGTTGGTCTTAACTGTCCCGCAGTAGTTACTGTTGGTACTGTTACTGGCTCAATCTTTGTCAGCAACATGAAAGCCAACTTCACTGGTCGTGCTACTACAGCAACCCTTCCATTAACTGTCGTCCGTCTGCTTGTAGGTTCTGATGGCGTACTTGGCTCACGAGCCTTAGTACGAGTCAATGAAACCAACAGCAAACTGGGCGCAACTGGCATTTAAGGAGATAGACAATGAGTACAATTATTACTCGTGGCAGTATTCCACGTCTTCTCCAAGATGGCGTTGGTAATATTTTTGGGAACGAACTTGCAGAACACGAACCCAAGTACGATAAAATCTTCATGGTCAAAGATAGCCAGAAGGCATTTGAAGTAAATGTCCAGATGGAAGGATTTGGTCGTTTCAGTAACAAAGACGAAGGTGATGATATCTCCTTTGATTCTCGTAGACAGGGCTTTACACCTAAGTATATCCATTCAACTTGGGCTAAAGGCTTTATCGTTACTGAAGAAGCGATTGATGACGAACTGTACAATCAGTTCAGTGATGGCGCAAAAGCTCTGGCTCGTGCTGCCACTATCACTAACGAACTGGATGCCCACAGCGTTCTGAACAATGGCTTTGATACTGCTTACACCATGACTGACGGCGATGGCACTTCCTTGTTCTCTACATCTCACAGCAATGGCCCAAGCGGTGGTACTTACCAAAACCGTTTGACTATTGATGCTGATTTGTCAGAAGCATCTTTGGAAGACATGCTTGCTCTTATCATGCAAACCACAGATGCTCGCAGTCTGCCTGCTGCACTGATGCCAAAACGTTTGATCGTACGATCAGGCAACAACGCATTCAATGCACAGCGTATCTTGGGTTCTGTATTGCAGAATGACAGTGCTAACAATGCCACTAACGCAGTCCGTGATATGAACCTGTTCAAAGATGGCTGGTTGGCTTCGCCCTTCCTGACTGACGATGACGCATGGTTTGTTACCACAGATGCACCTAATGGTCTGAAATTCTATTGGCGTAGAAAAGTACGTTTCGGTCAAGACAACGCATTCACCTCTGGTAATGCTCGTTTCAAAGCCGACTATCGTACCTCCTACGGATGGGATGATGCTCGTGGTGTGTTTGGTACTAACGGAGCTTAATCCGTAATAATGTAGGGGGTGTAAAAGCCCCCTATGTTTCAACCTTGACATTTCTTAACAGACCCTACTGGGTTCAATGGTGAAAATATGAGTTATTCAAATTATCCAAATGGTTTTACCACTGGTCTTACTATCCGTGGTTTACCAATCAATGTGACCAATCCTGGTCAAATATTCTTTGTGAACTCTACGACTGTTATCGCTGATGGCGGTGTAGGTGGTTCTAATGGTAATCCTGGCACTTATCAAAAACCTTTCGCTACCATTGCTTATGCTGTTACTCGATGCAAAGCTAACCGTGGTGATGTTGTTATGGTTATGCCTGGTCATACCGAAAGCGTTATTGCTGCTGCTACCATTTCTGTAGCAAACGGTAATGTATCTATTATCGGTCTTGGCACTGGTAACAAACGCCCTACCATTACGCTGAGTACGGCTGCTACTGCCTCTATCGCAGTAAGTGGTGCTAACGTAACTTTCAAAAACATGATATTTACAGCTAACTTTGCTGACATAACTAAAGTGTTTACTGTTACTGCTAAATACTTCTTGATTGAAGATTGTCGCTTCCAAGCTACTGCTACTAACATGAACTTCTTGTCAATCGTTAGCACAAATACAACAGATAACATAGCTGATGGTATGGCAATGATTGACAGTGAGTGGGTCGAGCCAGATTTGCTTACAGAATCAATGTTCAATATCAACGGTCATATTGACGGATTAACTGTAAATAATAACTACTCTAACTTGGGTGTTAATACGAACAATCTTCCAATCGTTGTAAAAGGTGCTACAGGTAAATATCTGACCAACTTTGTATGCGAAGAAAATATGTTTCAGCGATTCAACACAGCTAACCCTTTGTTGGTCGTAACGGATACTGGTCTTAGCTCTACAGGCTCTATCCATCACAATATGATTAATCATAGGGATGTTGCTGGTGAGCTTCTGGTTACTACAACAACTGGTATTGGTTTCTTTGAAAACAAAGCCACTGCTGTTGCTGACCTTTCTGGTTATCTGTTGCCTGCTGCTGACGCTTAATAGTAACTATCGGGGGTAGGTAACACTACCCCCTTCTTTTTTAGCGGAGGCATCATGCGTAATTTAGAAGTAACAACAGTTGCACTTACGAATAGTGCTACTGCGGTATGTACATCCCAGACCAGAGCAAGTGCTGGTGCATTGACTCTTGATGGAACTGTAGTAACGAGTGGTGTTGCAGTTATTGCAATGGCACAGAAAATATCCATTACTGGTGCTAGTTCTAACACAGGCATTACTTACACTATCGCTGGTACAGATGCTGATGGGAAAACAATCTCAGACGTTCTTACTGGTCATGGTGCAGGTGCTACAGTTTTCTCAGTGTATTATTTTAAAACAGTTACTGGTGTAACGGTGTCTGCGGCTATGACTGGCAGTAGTACGGTTGGAGCTATTTCAAGTTCCTCTGGCGGTGCTTCTACCAAAACTCTTAGAGTAAATAGCAGACAATCAGATTTTGGTCTTGGCTTGTATGTTGATCTTGTTGGAACAGCAGCAATGACATACACAGTTCAAGTCTCACCAGATGAACCAGAAGATACTGTTGTGCTTAGTTATGCTACTGATGCTGCATGGTTTAACCAAGCTGATATGACCAGTAAAACAGCAGATGCTTATGCGCTGATGATTACTCCTTGTCAGACTATAAGATTGATTATTACAGCCTATACCAGTGGTGTAGCTAAACTATACTCAGTGCAAACACAATAATGGCTAAAGACTCAAGACTTGATAGGGTGGGTGTTGCTGGGTTTAATAAACCTAAACGCACCCCTTCTCATCCTACAAAAAGTCATGTAGTGGTGGCTAAGTCTGGTGACCAAGTTAAGACCATTAGATTTGGTCAACAAGGGGTAAGTGGTTCGCCTAAGAGAGAAGGTGAGTCAGCAGCAGATAAGGCTAGACGAGCATCATTCAAGGCTCGTCATGCTTCAAATATAGACAAGGGTAAGATGTCAGCAGCATATTGGGCAAACAAGGTAAAATGGTGATTTATGTCTAGAGTAAGAGCAACAGAGCAGCAATCTAAAGGTTCTCAGCTATCATCTGATTCAAAGGTTAAGTCAAGTGGCATGAAAAGCAAAAAAATGCCTATGAAAGGTAAAAAAATGACTATGCCTATGAAAGGCAAAAAAGGTTATAACTAATGGGAATTGTTACCCAAGATAAATGGGTTAAAGGAACGTATAACTCTATATCTGATGACTCTGGTCAGAAGTATAAACGCAAGGATATGCGTAAAACTTGGGATAATAAACTGGTAGGTATTGATGAGTGGTCGCCTAAACAGCCCCAATTAACCATACGATCTTATACAGACTACCAGATTGCCGCAGACGCTAGAAGTGATGCAACTCCTGGCGTAACTGCTGGCCCAGTATTAACAACAAGCGAATTGATTTAATAAGGTGGACAGATGGCTATTACTTCAATTCTTACCAAAACTGCCGGTGATATTATCGAGGAAGCCCTACGGGATGCTCGAATCATTCCAGCAGAACAGCCAGTCCAAAATTCAGACTATGCTAGGGGTTTAACAGCCCTTAACAACGTCAGTAAGTATTGGCAGACCAAAGGCCCTAAACAGTGGCTTATTGGCAGAGCTATACTTCCATTAGTTGTAGATCAAAAAAAATACGCACTTGGCCCTGATGGTGATAATTGTGCTGTAGATTCTAGTTTCTACGATACAACTACTACTGTAGCACTTGTAGCTACAAACACTGCAATAACGGTAGCTACCACTGCTAACATGGTAGAAGCTCCTAACATACTGACTACTGATCCTACCGACTCCACTCAAGACTGGACTGCTCTTAACTCAGCAACACTTTCTACCTCATCAGGTTTGGTAGTAACGAATGTAGCGTCAACTGCTGGTGGAGCGACATACGAATTAGATACCACTATAGGGGTTACTTATAGGGTTAGGTTTGCTTACACAAAAGGGACTTCTAGCGGTGCTGTGTTTACTGTACTCAACGGAGCAACTGTAGCAGATACGGTGGTTTTGGTTGCTTCTGCTGCTGGACAAGAACTCACTATTACGGCTGTTGATGAAACAATAGTATTCAAGATGTTAAATTCATCTTCAACCACTGGTCATACAAATACTGTATATGACCTTGAATATGTTGATGAAGAATCAGGGTCTTACATAGGCATTGAACAGGATGATGGAACTCGATTCTGGGATCATGTTTTAAACGTAAACTCTAGCACAACACTAGAAATATTGACTGGCGTTGATTCTGCTGCTGCTTCTGGTAATTCTGTTTATTACTATGCAGATCAAATAGAACGTCCATTAAGAATTGAAAACATCATGTATGCCTCATCACTGACTGGAAGTGAAATCCCAGTAGTAGGGTGGTCTAGGCAAGAATACTTTAACCAACCAGACAAAGATTCCTCTGGCACAATAGTCAACGTCTATTACAACGCCACTCTTAGTAATGGTGAGCTATATGCTTGGCAGGTTGCTGGAGATGTTAATAACGTACTTAGGTTTGATTACTTAAAACCAATGAAAGTATATTCAAATATCTCGGATGAGATTAACTATTCTGAAGAATACTTCTTACCATTAAAGTGGGCATTGGC
>Ga0114973_10001490_pt1 | contig 17468 bp, 14 predicted proteins | sample M_140807_MF_Meta_FD_87025 | JGI IMG/M metagenome (GOLD analysis project Ga0114973, IMG submission 87025) | Freshwater microbial communities from Lake Montjoie, Canada to study carbon cycling - M_140807_MF_MetaG | ecosystem: Environmental > Aquatic > Freshwater > Lake | place: Lake Montjoie...
CGCGGTTTTACCCTGATCGAGATCATGGTCGTCGTGGTGATTTTGGGCATCCTGACGGCGCTGGTCGCCCCCAACGTCATTCGTCGCATCGACGACGCTCGCGTCACCAAAGCCAAGAACGACATACGCGCCTACGAAACGGCACTCAATCTGTATCGGATGGACAACTTCCGCTATCCCACTACCGATCAGGGTCTGCAGGCGCTGGTGACACAGCCGAACGACCCGAACCTCAAAAACTGGAAGCCGGGCGGTTACATCCAGAGCCTTCGCAAGGATCCGTGGGGCAACGACTATTCCTATATCTCGCCGGGATCCCACGGTGACTACGACCTCTTCACACTGGGCGCCGACGGCCAACCGGGCGGTGAAGGGGCCGATGCCGACATTGGCAGCTGGGACATCGAATAAGACCTTGCAGCGGCGTTGCGCCGCAAGGCGGGACTCGGGCTTCACGCTGCTCGAGTTGATGGTCGTCATCGTCATCATCGGCATCGTGATCAGCATGGCGGTGATCTCGATCAAGGTGCTTGGCGGTGATCACCAGATGGACCAGGAGGCGAAGCGGCTCCAGGCGATTCTCATCCAGTCTCGCGAGGACGCCATGCTCACCGGGGCGGATGTGGGCCTACGCATCGATCCGCGCGGTTACGATTTTCTCCGCTTCAGTAATCGCGAGAATCGCTGGATCGCGGTGGCCAACGACGCGTTGCTGCGCGAGCGCACGCTCCCCGAGGGACTCAACGCAAATCTGCGCATGGAGGGGCGGGACGTGAAACTCAAGATGCGTAACTCGGGCAGTGCGGAACAGCCAGCTCTACCCCAAATCATATTGCAGGCATCCGGGGATATCGTTCCCTTCGATGTACAACTCTCACGCGCCGGCACCGAGGAACTACGCCGCATCAGCGGACAAGCGAACGGCAGCATAGAACTCCATGACGACACGCCGCGCAAACGCTGAATCGCTCCGCACCGGAGGGTTCACCCTCATCGAAGTGCTGGCCGCTCTGGTGATCGTCGCGCTTGGAATGCTCGGCGTCATCGAGGCGGTATCGCAGTCAGCGCGCAATGGAACGTATCTGCGCGAGAAGACGCTGGCACACTGGATTGCCCTCAATGTGATCACCGAGACCCGCCTCAAAGCGGCCGCACCGCCCGTGGGCGAGACCTCCGACGAGGTCGAGTACGCGGGCACGCGCTGGCATTGGACCATGAAGGTGAGTCAGACGGCGGTCGAGAGCATGCGCCGTATGGATGTCTCAGTCCGACAGGCAGATGCCCCTGAGAAGACTGCTTTGACGAGCGTGGCAGGGTTCTACGGCACGGCAGTCGGGCCCGCTGGCGGACAGACGATCAGTTGGCAAGGCGGTGCAGATGGCGGGGGTTCGCCGCAGGGCGGCGGCCGAAATCCCGCAACGGATGGCCAACCCAGCCCGCCTCCTCCCGCAGAGCCTGCTCCCCTCCCTGAACCGATACCGCCCGATACCGGGGACGACTGATGCTCGTCCTCGCTCGCACCCGACAAGTTACCTTGCACCGCGGCTTCACGTTGCTAGAGTTGCTGGTGGCCATTGCCATTTTCGCCATCGTCGGCGTGATGGCGCTGACCGGCTACACGCAATTGACCCAGCAGGCCGAGTACACCCAAAAACGTCTGGACCGTATCCGAGAGGTCCAGCGCGCGGTCCAGACCATTGCGCAGGATATCGAGCAGCTCGAGCCCCGCCCGATCCGGCAACCCATCGGCGATCAGGTGAACGCTGCGCTCATGGCCGGCACGGCCGCAGACTACAAGCTGGAATTCACGCGTGCCGGCTGGAGCAACAACGCCGGGCTGCCGCGGACGACGCTGCAACGGGTGGGCTACCGCCTCGTGCAGAATCAATTGTGGCGTGATCATTGGCCGGTGCTGGATCGCACCCAGTCCAGTGAACCCGTTCAGGTGAAACTGCTGACCGGGGTCAAAGATATCAGGCTGCGCTTCATGACCCCCGATCGCAGTTGGTCGGAGCGATGGCCGGCGGAACAAATGGGCAGTTTTCAGCAAAACAACGGGCGCGAGCGGCCAGCCGCCGTTGAAGTGATCATCGACCTCGAGGACTGGGGCCAGATCCGCCGGATCATCGAGGTGGCGGGATGAGATCACCCAGCCGTGCCGCAGTACCCTTCGCGCGCCAGCGCGGGATCGCCTTGATCACTGCGGTGCTGGTGGTAGCACTCGCCACCATACTTGCCATCAACGTCGCCTTCCGTGGCTTCGTCGACCAGCGCCGCAGCGGCAACCTGTTTGCGATCGATCAGGCGTTTCAGATTGCGCTCGGAGCCGAAGCGCTCGCTGCCGACGTGCTGCGCAATGACCTCAAGGACTCCAAGACCGACTACGTCGGTGAGGCCTGGTCGCAACCGGTGAAGTTTCCGCTGGATGACGGCATCGGCACAGTCGAGGGACAGATCGAAGACCAGCAGGGGCGCTTCAATCTCAACAGCCTGGTAACCAACGAGGGCAAGACCAATCCGGCCGCGGTGCAACAACTGGAGCGAATCCTGGGCCTGCTCAAACTGGACACGCAGTGGGCGTCTGCCATCGCTGACTGGATCGACTCCGACACGCAGCCCGGTTTCCCGAGCGGCGCGGAGGACAGCATTTATACCAGCGAGACACCCCCTCATCTGGCGGCGAACATGCCCATCACGCGGATCAGCGAACTACTCCAGCTACAGGGTTTCGGTGCCGAACGTTACGCCAAGCTCAAGCCCTTCGTGTCCGCACTCCCCGTCGGCACCAAACTGAACGTGTGTACTGCCTCCGGTATCGTTCTGGACTCACTGTTCGAGGGCACACAACAATTCAGCATGAATCCCGACGCCCTGAAGGAACAACGCCAGCATGGCAACTGCTTCCCCAGCATGCGCGATCTGGAGGGAACGCTCGGCACTGTGCGGTTCAACAAAGTGCGCAATTCGCTGAGCGAGTCGTCCAGTTACTTTCAGGCACGGGTCTGGGTCACTATTGGCACTACCGAATTCACCCTGTACAGTCTGCTCGCGCGCGGATCCGGCGGGATCGTACGGCCCGTCTCGCGCAGCTTCGGTACCGATTGAGAAGGATTGCGGACCCGGATGTCAGAGACTCTGGTAATTCGACTGCTGGCAACCGACGCCTCGATGGCGTCTTGGCTCGTCGTAGACCACACCGGTGCGAAGTCGGGACCCGTGACGTCGGGGCCGCTGACAGACGCCGCGTCCACGGCCGCCGGTCGCCGCACCATCGTGCTGTTGCCCGCTGCCGAGGTCGCCCTGGCCGAACCGGAACTGCCCTTGCGCAGCGGCGCCAAATTGGCACAGGCGATTCCCTTTGCGCTGGAAGAACAACTCGCCTCGGATGTCGAGACGCTGCACTTCGCCGTTGGCACACGCCGCGCCGAGGAACCCGGTACGCCGGTTGCGGTGGCCGCAATCAATCAGATGGACCGCTGGCGCACGGCGTTCGAGGCCGCCGGAGTCCAGCCGGCCGCAGCGCACTCGGAATCACAGTTTCTGCCTGCCGCACCCAATGGCGTGACCTTGCTGCTCGCTGAGGGGATGCTGCATGTACGACGGGCCGACGGCCTACCGTACGCGCTCGACGCGATGGAACTGGCCGGAGCGCTGGAGTTGGCACTCGGCCCGTCGCCGGATGCGGAAGTCGGAGAGCACGTCATATTTTATGTGACGCCAGAGGATTACGAACGGCATGGCGCTGCCGTGGAAAGCCTGCGCTCGATCACCGCCACCCTGCAAGTCAAACTCATGCCGGACGGCCCACTGCCATTGCTCGCAGCGCAAATCGGCAGCAACGACGCAGTGAACCTCTTGCAGGGCGCCTATGCGCCGGCATCGTCGTTCGGCAAGGAATTACAGGCCTGGCGTTTGCCGGCCGGACTGGCTGCCGCAGCGCTGCTTACATTCCTGACCAGCCACAGCCTCGCCCTGTGGCAGCTGACGCGTGCCGAGAAGAAACTCGACAGCCAGATCGCCCAGACTTTCCGGCAGGTGATGCCGGGTAGCAAGATGCTCGATCCCAGAGCTCAGATGGAAGGCCTGCTGCGTCGCCCTGCAACCAAGACCGGCGCGCTGCTGCCGACTGTCTCGTTATTGTCTCAGGCGGTAGCGCAGACACCGGCGATCCAACTCGAGTCGCTGAGCTATCGAGGCAATTCGATAGAGATGCGCTTGGTGGCCCCCACCATCGAGGCACTGGATGGAATCAAGCGCAGCATGAGTCAGAACGGCGCGTCGGTCGACTTGCAGTCGGCGACACCTCGCGGTGAGGTTGTCGAGGGTCGCTTGCAAGTCAAACTGGGGGCGACGTGAACCTCCAACAGTGGCTCAATGGCATCAGCGAGCGTGAACGCAAGCTGGTGTATTTGATGGCTGCTCTGGCGGCGGTCGCCCTGCTGTATGGGCTGCTCGTGCTGCCTTTTCAGCTGACGGGTGGAAAGATCGAGAAGCGTGTCGCCAAGAAAACCGCAGACCTCGCCTGGATGCAACAGATGGCGCCGCAACTCGAGCAGGCGAGTGCGACGGCCAGTTCACGAGCGGGAGCCAATGAGTCGCTCGTGGTCATCGTCGATCGTACCGCGCGTGAGGCAGGGCTGGGACCCACGTTGCGCGATCAGAGCCCCGAAGGTAACGGCACCCTGCGTCTGCGACTCGAAGGTGCTCAGTTCGACACACTGATGGCTTGGCTGGCGAGCCTGCAGACTCAGTTCGGCGTTGGCGTCGACGCCGCAAATATCGACAGCACGGCCCCCGGGGCGGTCAACGCGAACCTCACTCTCAGTCGAACCGAAGCACCGCGCTGAGCGGGACATGAGAGCGTGGGCCCCGTGAAACGTCATCTCTGGTTGATCTTCCTTGGCCTGGTCTCGAGCGTCGTATTCGCACTTGCAACCCTGCCCGCGTATCTCGTCACGGGTCGTGTCCAGAAATTCGGGATCCAAGCAGCGGGTGTCACAGGCTCCGTGTGGTCAGGTCGTGCAGAGACGTTCGTCTGGCGCGGACTGCCCTTGGGCTCTCTCGACTGGCGCGTCAATCCGTTGCTGCTCCTCACCGGACAATTGGGCGGGCACGTTCGGATTGCCCGTCCTGACGGAAAATTCGAAGCGGACGTTGCGGCCGGGCGCACCGGGCTGAAGCGGATCGCGAATGTCCGTATCGATCTCGCCATCGAGGATCTCGCCAACCTGCAAGTGGGCGTACCCGCAGGCTGGCGCGGTCGCCTGAAGGGTCAGGTAGACGAAATCAACTTCAGCAAAGGGTGGCCGAGCAAAGTGCGCGGCAAGCTCGATGTCACCAAACTGGCTGGACCGCCTCCTTGGCAACTCGAACTCGGTAGCTACCGCGTCGTGCTACCCAATCCGGCACCGCCGTCCCCGGACGCGCAGCCGCAGACGATTACGGCCCAAGTGGTGGACGCTGGTGGACCGTTCGCTGTCACTGGCAAGTTCGAACTCGACAGTGACCGCAGCTTCCTGCTCGACGGGCAGGTTGCACCCCGTGCCGAGGTTCCTGGAAACATCCGTAATGCGCTCGAAGTACTGGGCCCGGCTGACAGTGCCGGACGTCGCCCATTTGGCATCAGCGGATCCCTCTGAGTCGACGCTCGAGCCCTGCCGAACATTCAGGTCGTGGTGGCCGGGGGTTGCCATGAACGCCAGGCGGACAACAGGGGGAAATACAGGGCGACGCTCACCGGTTCGGGGCCCAGCTCGCGCACCAGCGCTGCATAGGTTTCCAGTTGAGCCCGATAGCGTTCCTGCTCACGGTCGAGAAACTCATCCAACCCCGTCCCTTCGTGGCTGCTGGTTTTGTAATCGATGATCCAGCGAGTGCCCTGCTCGTCCACGAAGGTTCGGTCTATCACGATGCTGATGATCCGGGTATCGAACAAACCGGTCAGCGCCAGTTCAGTTGCCGAATGGCGATGGGTGGCATCGAGCAACCATCGACCGCGTGGATCCGACAAGGTGGCGCTGACCGCCCGACGCACTCGTTCCGCAGCCGCCGCTCGTAAGCCGGGCGGCACGCCCAACTCTGCCAGTCGTATCACATCCAAGTCATGCCGCCGGTCATCCTCGGGACTTGGCAGCGGTGTCATGGCAGCGCAACGCTCGAGATGTCGATGGACCAACGTGCCGACGTGACGGGCGCTTTCGCTCGCCCAGTCGAACTCGATCGCCGCACGCTCGGCAGGTGACTGTAGCCCCGCGCTTGCCGCCTGCGGCCCGGGCGGGCAATCTGGCAGCAGCCAATCCGCAGGTAAGTGCCGCAACGGTGGTTCGAGCGGCCCAGCCGGGACAGATGCGGATACGTCCGCCGCTGGCTGAGTTTGCTGAGCGACGAATTCTGACTCCACGACCGGCCAGAGCAGTCGCAGTGCGGTGGCTGAATGAGGTTTTTCCAGTTTGAGCCTGCCAGACGGGTCATTCACTCGCGCTGGGCTGACACCGAGCAGATGCAACCGGCGCTTCGCTCGCGTCGCTGCAACGTAAAGCAGCCTGCGGTGCTCATGTTCCAGACGCGTCTGCTCCAGCGCTTGCAACCAACCGTATAACGGACTCGGCTCCCCACCGCTCGGGGCCACCGGTGCTACAACCAAATTGTCGTGGCTTCGATCCGGCAACTTGGTCCACTGCAGCAGGCGTTTGCCATCGCGGGCGCCCTGCCGGTCCAAGCCTGGCACGATGACGACGTCAAACTGGAGACCTTTCGATTTGTGTATTGTCAGTAACTCAACCCTGATCCCGGCCTGCGCAGTAGTAGTGGCATACAGTCGACCCAATGCACGCTCCAGACTCTGCAGGTCCAATCGCCCCCGTGATCGCTGCAATACGTTCGCAAGTGCATCAAGGCCGGCACGCACTTCATCCAGCTCACGCGCATCCTGCAAAGTGGCTGGACCGGCCAGCGCATGCCAACACCGTTCGACCGCATCGCGCAGGCCAAATCGTCTGACCTCCATCAGGCCGGTTTCCAATGCCGCCAGCGTACGTCGCAAGCGCACGCGTGAAGCGTCGGGCATGGCGGACTGTCGCTGTGGATCGCGCAGCAATTGCAGCACCGTCGAGCGGTCGTCATGGCCCGCCAGCGCGTGCAACTCGACCAAGGTCAGACCGCACCACGGCGCGCGTAGCACGGCCAGCCACGCTGTACGATCCGCCGGATTGGCCAAGGCCCGGGCGATGGACATCACGTCATTCACAGCGGGTCGCCCGTTGAGCGGATCGATGTCGGTGGCTTGAAATGCGATGTCATGGCGCTGCAATGCCGACACGATTCCCAGCAGATGACTGCGACCCTGCACCAGGACCGCAATGCGGGACTGTTCGTCCTCCGCGAGAGAGGACCTGACGATTTCCACGACGCGTTCCGCCTCAGCTTCGGACGCCTCGCTGGAGATGGCATGAACCCGCACTCCCCCCTCACACGGTGTGCCAGGTCGGCTGACGCTGGGCTCAAAGGCAACCGCGCCGAGCAAAGGCTGATCCGCGGCTGGCAGGACCCTGCTGAAGCAGTCATTCACCCACTCGACGATGGGCTCAGTGGATCGGAAATTGACGCGTAGCGTGAGGCGCTCGAGCTTCACCCTTGAATGTACGTCACCGAGACCGTCCTCACGCACATTGAGAAACAGACCGACCTCCGCATTGCGGAATCGATAGATCGACTGCATCGGATCACCCACCAAAAACAGTGTCCGACCATCGCCTTGCTGCCATCCGCGAGTGAGCCGGCGCAGCAGACGAACCTGCGCTTCTGAGGTGTCCTGGAACTCATCTACCAAGACGTGGCTCAACGTCGCATCGAAAGCGAGCGCGACGTCGGTGGGCTCATCGTCAGTTCCGAGTGACTGGACGGCCGCGGTCGCAAATTGCGGGTAATCGGCCACGCCCCTTTCGGCAAAGACCAACTGCAATTCGGCAGCGGCGAGCCGCAAGACCAGAAACTGCGCCTTGAGCACTCGCCATTCGGCATCGCTGTATGTTGCAGGCGGCAGAGCCCTGACAGACTCCAGCCGCGCGTGCGAGTGCTCGACCCTTGCAAATTCTTCGAGCAACGCATGCGCACGGGCTTTGAACGCAGGCTGATCCGGGGGAACTCCCTGTCTGATGTTGAGTTGCCGGCGCGATTCGCCCTTTTGGGTCAACAATAATTCGGCAATTGCGTTCCATAGCGCGAGATCGGCCGTCGCGGGCTTCGGCGGCGTAGTTGCGTGCAAGGCAGCCAGTATGGGCGAATCTGCGCCCAGCTCATTCAGATGCGATGCGGCGATCGCAGCCACAGCCGTTGCTTCCCGTAACAGACTCGGCGCCATAGACCCATGCAGGTCCGCCAGACGATTGCAGACAATGGCGATTCGTGCAGATTCGAGGCTCGCTCTGATCTCCATCTCACTTGTATCGTCACCGACATCGCCGGGCAGCTCGGGCAGCCAGGCCTCGCGGCGGGTGAGCATCTCAGCTACCAACGCGACAAACGACTGCACATTGTTATCCAGATGCTCGAGCAGCAAGCCGACAGCCTCGGCGTAGCGGGCGTTGCCGGCCGGCAGATGTTCGAGTAGCCGTTCAGCTGCCATCTCATACAGTTGCTGCGGGTCCTCCTCGATTGCCATCGCCGCGCCCAACCTCGACAGCACCGGCATCCGCCGAGCCAGACTCTGGTTGAGTGCATCGATGGTATGCAGGCGCAGGCGGCTCGGGTTACCGAGGAGATCCCAATGTCGTTCTGCATTGGCTTCCAAGGCCCGGGCGGCCAGTGCCCGCGTACCAGGCTGCAGTCTGGCTTCCCGTACAGGATCTCCGATGCTTTGCAGGGCAGCGAGAATACGATGGCGCATCTCCGCCGCCGCCTTGCGCGTAAAGGTGATAGCCAACACACATTCCGGTTGCGGCACGACGCTGAGCAATGCCAGAAAACGTTGGATCAGCAGTTCGGTCTTACCGGACCCCGCCGGCGCCTGCACGATGAAACTCGCTGTCACATCGAGTGCGCGAGCCCGGGCAGCGGCATCCTCGGCGTGCAATGCGTCTGCGACGTCAGTCATCGGTGCCGTCTTCTTCGGCGCCTAGGGCTGGACGCGCTTCGTTGATTCTGCACAGCCCTGCGAGATGGCAGTAACGGCACGCTTGCGCCGGTTCCGGAGCCAACCGCGCATCACCGGCGGCATATTCCATGGCGATTGTCTCCAACCGGGGATACCACTGCTCGACCATCTCACTCCATACAAAATCCCGCTGCCGCGGTGGCGTAGTTGCGATACCCGCGATCCCGCGATCTTCGCGGCCCAGGCCCAAGAGTCCGCTGGCACCCGACCGCACTCGCGCAAAGGCCACGATGGCGACTCCGGACGCACCCAAGGCGTGGACGTACAACGGCAATTGCGGCAATTTCGGACGTTCCTGCAGCCAAGCGGTCACCCGCACTTCGCTGCCCGTTTTGTAGTCGATGACCGCCAGCATGTCGTCATCCAGTCTGTCGATGCGATCGATGCGCAGCTCCAGTTCCAGGCCTCCGAGGCTCATGGTTTTGGAAACTTCGACGTCGGCTACGGCGAACGGTGGGCGACGGGCGTCCTGCTGCACGATTTGCAGTAATTCGCGCCGGAGCCAGGATGCCTCCAGATTCAACAGGTGCTGCAGCACGGGTGGCGCACCGTCTCTCAGCGGCAGGATCCGCCCTTCGATCGCCTCGCCGATCCAGCTGATCCGTTCGTCCTCCGTCAGCGCGACCAGCGTTCGACTATCTCGCAGACGCTGCCAGAGGTCTGCAACGACCGAGTGCAGTAGCTTGCCTCGGGTAAGGGCATCGATGCCCCGGGGCCTACCAGGTAGCGCCCTCGCACCGAGCCGCAATTCCGCACCAGCGCGGAATGGGCAGGAAGACTGCAATTCCAATACGGACGCACCACCTCTCTGGCGTTCTTTGCCTGAGACCGGTGGCAACCACCGATCCGTCCGCTGGATCAGGGTCGGGCGCGCGTTGAAAAGATGCACATCAGGAGCATCACTGTGCCACTGCTGCTCGAGCTCGGCGCACTCGGGCACACCCTGCAGCAAGGCGCTGGGCAACAACTGAGCATCACCTTCGAACAGGGGGATGCTGAGGAACACCTCGTCGGCGGCTGCACACAGGCGCTGCAGCGTACGGCGCGATCGTCTCGCTGCCGATTCGGCCGTAGATCCCTCGATCTGATATCGGGTCTGCAGCGGCAAAGGCAGCAATGGATCAACCACGGCCGGCGCTGGCCAGCGTGTTGCTTCCAGTCCGCAGACCCACATGCCATCGAACTGCATGCCCGCGCAGGTCTCCGGATCGATCACGAGCACCCGCGCTCGTATTTCTTCGGCCTCGAATTGCACGTTGCCGGCCAGATCATGCAAGGTCGACAGGGCAAGCGACGCTTGGATTGGACCCATCACATCGTCCATTCCACCCAACTCAGCCAGCAACTCCAGGAAGCGCTCCCGGGTCTGATACTCGGTGCTGTCGAGTCTGCCCTGCGCCCAATGCATGTGCTTCAAGAGCAATGAAAACGAGCGAGCCCAGGCGCTGGGCGCGGCCCGCTCCGGCCAGATCGACTGCTCGGCGAGAGCAGAGCACAGCGCTGCGGAGAAATCGGGGCAGCCGGCGCCGCGAGCCTCTTGCTCGAGAACGCGCATCGTGATCAGGCTCAATGAACGCCGTGCAATCGTCAGACTGAGCGTCGCCCGCTGTGACGCTTCCGCATCGGCGCCGAGATACACATCGTCGAGTAATCGCTGAGCGGTGTCCCGATCGGCGGGATGGCAGAAAGCCGCCAGACAGTCACAGGCTGAGGCCACCATCGGAGCCTCGAGCAGCGGTCGCGCCGCAGCGAGTTCATAGCCATACGACTCAGGCGCCGGCCCGCCGCCGCGGCTTGCTAGGGGCAGAAACACGGCATCGAAGGCGCGCCGGACCTGCGCACGAACGTGATTGAGATCGGGTATGACGATCGCTACCTGACGGTCTGGATCCTCATCGACCAGAGCCGCTGCCCAACGTGCGGCAGCATCGTATTCGGCCGCAGCGTCCCGACACTGAACCCGGTGGATACTCGCTTGCCGTCGTGGCTGCGCGACCACCTCCACGGCCACGCCAGCGGCGCGGAGCCGGGAGATGAACCCTTCCTGCTGCGGCGTCAGGCTATCGAATCCGACGAATTGAAAGGGCGAAGTGATGCTCTGCGGATCGATCAGACCCGCGGCCGTCGCCAAGTCGACCCGGTCGTGATCGCGCAGCCAGCGCGCGAAACGGTGACTCCAGCGGGCAAACGCCTCGCTCTCAGGACCGCCCTCATCCGATAAAGCCTCGAGCGGAATCGCATAGTCGTGCAGCAGGCGCCAGGAACGCTGGGCCAACGGCCCGAGTCCGCGGACACCGATCAGGCCTGCCACCACCGGGTCGTCCCGAATGATGCGCTCCCATACGAGACCCGACTCGTTGGCTCCCAACCAGCGCAACGCAGGACCACCGAAGTGGCGCCCCTCCGTGAAGAGTTGCTCGATCAGCGTTGGCCACGAAACAAACCCGGGCGTCGGCCATACTCGCCGTCCGGCAGCGGCCTGCTCCAACCCATGGCGCAGCCGCAGTTGGCGGGCCAAACGACGCGCTGGCGTGACCGTCAATGTCCCGTTCGCCAACGCGATTTCCGTCACGATCTCTATTTATTTCCTATAGTTATCTATTTTTATTCGAAAGAAACTAGTTCTCGACCACCCGCAAGGCGCTGGCCCGAGAGACCGGTGCGTCCCCCGCAGCGTAATTGTCCAGCAACTCCTCCATGCGACCGAACACATCCGCGAGCACCGCCGGCTCGGGCAGGTTGGTTACACGAAAATGGGTCTTGTAGGGGACATTGAAACTCGAGCCGGGCGCCACCAGCACGTGTTTGTATTCGAGCAGGTCCATGGCGAACTGTTGGTCGTCGATCTCGGGCAGCACGTCCGGGCGAATACCGATAAACGAGTACATGGCCCCGTGGGGTGCCGTGAGGCTGAGATACTTGCTGCGTGCTACGGCATCCAGGATGGCCTTGCGCGACTCGAACAGACGCCCACCGGGCTGCACCAGCTCGCGTATCGTCTGATGCCCACCCAAAGCGGTTTGCACGGCCCATTGGCCGGGGACGTTGCTGCACAGGCGTAGCGAGGAGAGCAACTCCAGCGCCGAGAGGTACTCGCGGGAATTCTCCAGATCGCCGCTGAACACCGCCCAGCCGACGCGGAAGCCGCAGGCGCGATAGACCTTGGACAGCCCGCTCAGCGTCGCACACAACGTATGCTGAACTAGCGTGGCCATGGGTACGAACTCGGCCGTGCCGTAGGTGATCTGGTCGTAGATCTCGTCGGCAAACACGACCAGGTGATGCTTTTCCGCAATCTGCGCGATGGCTTCCAGCACTGCCCGCGGGTAAACCGCTCCGGTGGGGTTGTTCGGGTTGATGACCACGATGGCTCGCGTGCGCTTGGTGATCAGCGCCTCGATTTCCTCCGGGTCCGGGACGAATCCATGCTCCGGTCGGCAAGGGTAATGCACGGCGCGGCCCCGGTTCAGGTTCACCGCGGCGGTCCACAACGGATAGTCCGGACTCGGCACCAGTACTTCCTCATCCGCTGCCAGCAGGGCCCGCAGGGTCAGATCGATCAATTCGCTGACCCCGTTGCCGATGAAAACATCGTCAGAGGTAACGCCCCGAACCCCCCTCGCCTGCTGCTGCATCATCACTGCCTCACGCGCAGGAAAGATGCCCTTCTGATGGCAGTAGCCCTCCGCCGCCCGCATGTTCTCGATCATGGCCAGCCGCATGGTCTCAGGCGTCCTGAACCCGAAGGCGCCCGGGTTGCCGATGTTCAGAGAGACGATGTCATAGCCCATGCGCTCCATTTCCTGGGCACGGCGGGCGAGCCGGCCACGGATTTCGTAGCGGACATTGGCGAGACCGGGACTCGGACGGATTGCGCGTGTAGACATGGCACTGACCTGAGATGACCCGCGTCCATTATGCCCCGACTGCCCCGCCAAGACAGTAGATACGTCACTGTCCGGCTCACCAGGGACGCGATGACGACCGAGCCGTGGCCGGGGGGATCAAGAACGCAGGGTTCAGGTCCCGCTGGGCTTAGGGCCGGGCTGCCTCGTGACGAGCGCGGCGCCGCAGGGCGGCTTCAGGATCCGGCACTGCGTCGAGCAGATCTCGGGTGTATGGATCGGTCGGCGCCGTGAATACCGTCTCGGAGGAAGCGAACTCCAGCAGCCGGCCGGCACGCAATACCGCCACATCGACGCAGATGTGGCGGACCACCGCGAGGTTATGGCTGATGAAAAGCAGCGTCATCGCGTGCTGCTCAGCCAGATCGCGCAGTAAATTGACCACCTGTGCCTGAATCGATACATCGAGCGCACTGACTGCTTCATCGCAGATCAACAATCGGGGCCGAACGACCGTCGCCCGTGCGATGGCCACCCGCTGGCACTGGCCGCCGCTCAGTTGATGCGGATAGCGATTAGCGATCCCCCAATCGAGACCCACTTCCGAGAAAGCGCAGCGAACCCGCTCTCGAGCCTCGTCTGGCGCGACTGGCCGATCGAGCGCCGCGATGGCCTCCATCACACTGGCTCCGGCCGTCATGCGCGGATCGAGACTGCCGAACGGGTCTTGAAAAATGACCTGAATATCACGCCTCACTGCCTGCATGGCCCGGCGATCGCCAGTCTGCAGCGGTCGACCGCACCAGCGAATCTCCCCCGCCTCCGGCTGCGCCAATCCGAGCACGGCGCGCGCCAGCGTCGATTTGCCCGAGCCGGACTCGCCGACCACCCCCAATGAGCGGCCCTCGATGACTGACAGGCTGATGTCACTGAGCGCCAAGACACTGCGCTGCTGATTCCACGGCGACGTCCTGCCAAGGGCATATCTGACGGAAAGGTGACTGACTTCAAGCAGCGGTGCACTCACCGCACGGACTCCGATGCGAAATCGGCGACGATCGCAGCAGTCGCTCGCGCCAAGGGGAAATGACAGGCGACCTCTCGGCCCGACTCCAAGACCTGCAGGGACGGAATTAAAGTTCGACAGACTGCCTGTGCATGCCGACAACGCGGCGCGAAGGCGCATCCCGCTAGCATCTCGCCAGGACGCGGGGGTTGCCCGTCGATGGTCTGCAAGCGCGAGGTTTTGACACCGAGTCGTGGCACTGAGTCCCGTAAGGCAGCCGCATAAGGATGCAACGGAGCGGAGAAAAAATCAGCCGCTGGCCCGACCTCGACAAGGCGGCCGGCGTACATGACCGCCACCCTATCTGCGAGTCCGGCCACGACACCGAGATCGTGGGTAATCAAAACGACCCCCAAACCATCATCACGCAGGGCAGCCAGCAGTGCCACGATTCTCGCCTGGACCGTCACGTCCAGCGCAGTGGTCGGCTCATCGGCGATCAGCAACTGAGGTCGCGGCATCAACGCCATGGCGATCGCAACGCGCTGACGCATCCCGCCGGAAAATTCGTGGGGATACTGGCTCAGTCGCTCCTCAGGCTCATTGATCCCGACGAAGCGCAGCAGCTCCAAAGCCCGCTCCCGTGCGCGCGCAGGCGACAGCGTGCCGCGATCGACCACGGCCTCGGTCATCTGCTGTCCGATTTTCAGGTGGGGCGTGAGCGCATTCATCGGATCCTGCGATACGAATGCAATGCCGGGGCCGCGGACGGCGTTGAGAGCCGCCTCACCCTGCGAGAGGATTTCACTGCCCTGATACCTTACGGAACCGTGCGCCTTGCCATTACCCGCGAGCAGACCGAGGCCAGCGAGAAACGTTTGTGATTTGCCGGATCCGGACTCGCCTACCACCGCGAGGCACTCTCCTTGTACCACCTGAAGAGAGACCCCCCGGACCGCCCGCAGCGACCCCTGCGGGGTTGCAAAATCAACCGTCAGATCGCGGATATCCAGCAGGTGAGACTGAAGACTCATGTCATACCTGCCTCGGATCGAGTGCATCGCGCAGACCATCCCCAATGAAATTCAAGCACAGCAGCAACGTCGCCAATACGACTGAAGGGACGATCAGCAACCACGGGGCCGTTTCCATTTCAGTGGCTCCCTCCGCCACGAGACGTCCCAGACTGGTCAGCGGCTCCTGCACGCCAAGACCGAGAAAACTAAGAAAACTCTCGAAGAGTATGACTTGGGGAACGGTCAGCGTCGCATAGACGATGACCGTGCCCATCACGTTCGGCACGATATGACGCTGGATGATTCGCCAAGGAGGCAGACCCAGCACCTCGGCCGCCTCGACGAACTCTTTTCGGCGCAAAGACAGCGCCTGGCCACGGACGATGCGCGCCATGGTCAGCCAACCGACCGCACCCAACGCGAGGAAAATCAGCCACAAACTGCGACCGAACACGACGGTGAGAATGATGACGAAGAACATGTAAGGCAGTGCGTAGAGAACGTCGACGAACCGCATCATCAAATGATCCGTTCTGCCGCCGAAATACCCAGCCGTTGCGCCCCAGCCGACGCCGATGACCACACTGACCAGCGTGGCCAGTATCGCCACCAACAAGGACACGCGGGTACCGGCCCAAACGCGTACGAACAAATCGCGTCCATTGGCGTCCGTCCCGAACCAATGGGAACCGCGAAACGACGGTGGCGTTGCGAGGCTCCCCAAGCTCCAGTCAACTGCGTCGATCGTATGTGGACTGATCAGCGGAGCGAACACCGACGCCAGCAGGAGCACGGCCAGCAGGATCAGCGAGATGATCGCAGCGCGGTTGCCCAGCAGCCGGCCCAGCGCTTCTCCCCACAAGCTGACAGCCCTATCTGCATCCTCGTCCAGACCGATACTGGCCTGCGCTTGCTCATTCATGGCGAATTCGCGGGTCCAGCCAGCCATAGAGGAGATCCACCAGCAGATTGAGCAGGAGAATCACGACCGCATAGAAGATCACCATACCCATCACCAGGGTGTAGTCTCGGTTGATGGCACCCTGTACGAAATACCTGCCCACGCCCGGCAACGCGAACACCTGCTCCACGACCAGCGATCCGGTCAGCAGCGCCGCAGCAGCTGGCCCGAGAAAACTGACAACCGGCAGAAGGGTCGGCTTGAGTGCGTGACGTCGCAGCAATGCGCCACGCTGCAGACCCTTCGCGCGCGCGGTCCGCAAGTAGGGTGCCTGCAACACCTCCAGCAGGCTGCCCCGCGTGAGACGTGCCAGATAAGCGATGGAAGGCAATGCCAGAGTGATCACCGGCAGAATCAGGTAGCGTGCGTCGCCTGACTCCCAACCTGCGACAGGCAGCCAATCGAGTTTGATGCCAAACAGTAATGCCAACAATGGCGCCACGACGAAACCGGGAATGGCGATCCCGACCAGCGCTACCACCATGACCGCATGATCAAAACCATGGTTATGACGTAACGCCGCCGCAAACCCGAGCGGGACACCGATTGCGACCGCGAGCAGGAGCGCCATCGTGCCCACCGTCAGCGTGATCGGCAGTCCTCGCTGGATCAACTCGGTAACACGATAATCCTTGTACTTGAATGAGGGACCCAGATCGCCGCGAAGCAAACCAGCCATGAAATTTCGGTACTGGACCGATATGGGCTGATCGAGCCCATAGGCAGCCTGCAAATTGGCTGCGATCTCGGGAGGTAGGGTTTGCTCCTCATCGAACGGACCACCGGGCGCGAGCCGCATGATGAAGAACGCAACCGTCACGATCACGAGCAGTGTCGGTATGGTCCCAAGCAACCGTCGCACTGCGTAGCTCAACATACGACAGCAACGAGTCGTCGTGAGAACGGACGGTAAGACACCCAACTTTGCGATCGTTTCTGATCCATCGCGGTCACTGGCTGCCCTTCAACAGCGCGATGAACTCCTGTTCGCTGGCTGTACGAACACCCAGTTCCTCTGCCTTACGCAATTTGGAACCCGCTTCGGCACCCACGACCAGCAGGGTTGTTTTCTTGGAAATCGAATCAGTGACGGTGGCCCCTGCCGCCCGAGCGGCGGCTCTTGCCTCATCACGTGACATGGTCGTGAGTGTCCCCGTGATGACGACCACCTGCCCGATCAGCGGTCCGTTCTGCGGAGCCGACTTCGCTTTTGCTACTGGCCAATGCAGCCCCGCAGCGATCAGCGAATCCACCACCGCGCGGTTGCGCGGCTCGGCAAAAAAATCCACCACGTGCGTCGCCACCACTGGACCGACATCGCGGACCTGCTGTATCTCATCGGCCGAGGCGGTCACGAGCGGGGCAATGGCTCCAAAATTTTCCGCCAGGGCCAGGGCGGTGGCCTCACCCACGTCACGAATACCAAGCGCGAACAGGAAACGCGGCAAGGTGGTTACCTTACTGCGTTCCAAAGCGTCAACGAGGTTGC
>Ga0114973_10001494_pt1 | contig 17425 bp, 21 predicted proteins | sample M_140807_MF_Meta_FD_87025 | JGI IMG/M metagenome (GOLD analysis project Ga0114973, IMG submission 87025) | Freshwater microbial communities from Lake Montjoie, Canada to study carbon cycling - M_140807_MF_MetaG | ecosystem: Environmental > Aquatic > Freshwater > Lake | place: Lake Montjoie...
TGGCTCTGGTAATGATGGTGCTGGCTCTGGTAATGATGGTGCTGGCTCTGGTAATGATGGTGCTGGCTCTGGTAATGATGGTGAGGGCAATGGTGGTGAGGGTAATGGTGGTGAGGGTGGTGAGGGTAATGGTGGTGAGGGTGGTGACAACCAAGAAGGTGGAACCCGGCGGCGCAGACGTTACAGGTCCAAAAGTTTACGTAAGAACAGGCGACGATGATTGGCATGTACACCATGTTCTTTTATAGCATTCCGGTGCTTCTCTGTTCCATATCCCTTTGACTGCAACAACCCATATTTGGCTAGACTCTCATCCGCCTCACACATTTCCCTCACAATTCTATCCCGACCCTCTTTGGCAAGAATAGACGCTGCGGCAATCGACAGGTATGTTGCATCACCGTGCGGCTCAATAATCTCTTCGGCACCACTATGGAGTACTAGAATTCCATCAATCAGAACGCGTCCAGGAAGCGAAGGAAGACCATCAAGTGCCCTCTGGAACGCCAGCCGATTCGCCCGTGTCATACCAAACTCGTCGATTTCTCCCGCCTCCACACGACCCAAATTCCAAAGGACCGCATGTTTCTTAATCGCCTCTTCCAGGACAGCTCGTCGCTTTGGTGACACCTTCTTAGAATCCTTAATCTGTCCTGAAATCTCCCGTATCTCTTCTGTCCAGTTTTCCTCATTTGGCCACTGGACAGCAGCAGCAATCAAGGGTCCCCAGAGACAACCACGCCCGGCTTCATCAATACCGACCTCAGTCTTCTCGTCAACGGTATGTCTAGGCTTTAGCATAGTGACCCCATGTCCAGCTGCCAACATCAATTTTACTACTTTAGTGTAGGATGCGGCTCGGCCTAATACTATTAGGAATAGGAATCATATATTTAGGATTTTATTTACAAAGGGAAGGATTTCAATCAGGCTCTGGCTCTAAAGGTTCTAAAGTCTCTGAAAATGATATGAAAGCTTTTGAAGGTGTTCTTCTAACATCTATAGAAAAAGGACTAGGACCCACCTTTAATAATGCTGACATACTAACTGGCGATATGGAAATTGCCAACAAATTTAATCTTGTAAAAAAAGTTAAAGATTCTGCCGATAAAATACTAGTCAAATATATTTCAGATTCCGATACCTTTTTGAAACTGAATTTTATATATGAAGAAGTACATGGTTATACGGCCAATAATGCCGACTTTAAAGATCTTACAATCAAGGGACCAAAGGATATTAAACCAGACCTACAAAACCTGAATTACATAGTAAAAGATTATGCCAATATTCTTTTCAAAATCTACATCACGTTTCCAACTATAATGTTATCAAGTGATTCTCCTGGGGATTCTTCATATGGTGCCATAATGGATGAAACAGTTCTTACGCATGCGGCGCAGATGGTTAAATCGGAATTAGTATTAATTCCATCACCCATGACTCGAATCACAAATATGCAAACCAAGCTTTTATCAAATGCTAATGCTCTCAAAGCGAGTATAACAGATAATGCCATTGGTACTTTCAAGGATAATATGGAAATTTATAGTAAAATGATAATAGATGAATTTGGAGGATTGAAGCTCTACTATAGGCATCTAGTTGCGGCAAATCTACCAGCCAAATCTACTAGGGCACGCGCAGATACTGTTACATTTTTGAATAATACTATATCTTTTATGACATCTATACAAACACTTTTACAAAATGTACCAAATATGGATAAAAATATATTGTCCTCTATATCAACACAGATTACAACATGTAACACGTTTTTAGAGAACATAGATACTAAAGAGGGATATCAGAGCTTTATGAATCCGTACAGCCGTGAAGGCTTTCAAAGTACGAAGAATCCCTATTCTCCGCTAACGGTCGCCCTTGCCCAAGGAGTCGAATTCAGAACCTAAATTTCCGCACTGACACTAGAAAGATGAAGGGGATACTCTTCTTTTTAGTGTTACTTGGAATAGTCCTTGTTATATGGAATGTTTCGACAAAAGAAGGGTTCCAAGAGATGCCAGGGGAGCTCAAAATTCCTCTGATATCTCCTCGCTATCAAACACTTGTCAAGGGTGAAGTACAGGATTTCGCGCCACCAAGTGCGACATTGTTAGCTCCTCCCCCCGGTCAAAGTGCTTCTGTGAATACGAAGCCTGACGCCGATCCTGCGATGCAAAAGTCGAGCTCTGGGCGTATTCAGAGCGTACATGAGTCATTGACTGGATTTTTTAAGACAGATGCCCCAGGTTTACAAAAGTTGGGAGAGCCTTCTGTTCAACTTCCTCTTTCCACTGCCCGCAGCGACCTACAGAGACTGAAGGATGAGATGAATGTTTTATCACGTAATCCTGGACTCGAGAGCAGTTTGACATCAGAGGATTTGGACGGGATTGAGTCGAATATGGGGTACCTACAGAATAAATGGAGAATGTCTGTGAATTCTATGAGCGGTGCTGAAGGGTTTCAGTCAGGCTCAGGTTCTGGTTCTGGCTCTGGGCCTGCTCCTATGGGCCCTGGTTCTGGCCCTGGTTCTGGTTCTGGCTCTAATGCGGCACCTTATAGTGCTGGCTCTAATACCCCTGCTCCCCCTGCGCCTCTAATGGCTCCTACATACGATGTAATACCCCCTCCTGGAGTCTGTCCACCAGCTACACAGATTTCTTTATTTGGAGCATCTACGATAAATGGTAGGAGTTTAGGAACAAGTATATCTGTTCCGTACACTCTGTCAGCAAATATGTGTGTACAATCATGTCCAACTGGTTATACTACAAATACAGCTACCGCCATGTGTGAAATGACAGGAACAGGTGGAAAAAGTTATTTTTACTTATCTGATTTGAGAACAGTTACTGCTAATTTTGCTGGTTCTGGTTCTGGCTCTATGGGATCTGGCTCAAAAGGCTCTGGCTCTATGGGCTCTGGTTCTATGGGCTCTGGTTCTATGGGCTCTGGTTCTATGGGCTCTGGCTCTATGGGCTCTGGTTCTATGGGCTCTTCAAGGCGCTCCGATGTAACTCTAAAAGACCTCCAAAACCTCAGCTTGCGTATTGATATTGAGATTGTTCGCCTCACTCGTTCAGGTGCCGCAGATTCCTTTGTTGATATGAATCTCCAATCTCGTGTTAATGTTTTGACAAAAATAAAAAAGGCAATTGATGATATGATTAGAAGTATTCAAATTGGAAGTATGAAGATAGAGGATGTTCCATTTATGAAGGCAGATATTGACAACTTCCTACCTGCCATGAATAACATGAATACACCCCTTCCTCATTTGATAAAAGACACTGGGGCAAGCTCATATTTGAACAGCCTATTTCCTATGTTTGGGGCAGGAGATGTAAGTGGCGCAAATCTTGCCAAGAAGTTCTTTTCTGAATACTCCGATACAATTTTCAATAACCTCTCTTGGGATTTATCTCTTCACTATGTTGGAAAGGCAGAGCAAGATGTCGCAAACAACTACGCTGATGCCGCCCGAGACCTGAAATTCGCAAATCAAGATTCTGGTGTATCTGGTACTCTTGAAAAGGGATTATCAGGGACATCTGCCCAAAGTTATAGAGGCGCCATGGCATCTGTTGTACAATCTATGACAGGCGTTCCAACTACTGCGGGTGGGGCTTCTGTACATCCTGGAGCTTCTAGACATCCTGGAGCTTCTGCACAACATGAAGGCGGCTCCAACTCTCCCGCTACCTTTGACTGGAAAGAGCGCTCAAAGCAAATCTGCCAACAAATCAATGCCCGCGGCTTCAAACCCTATGATTTCGGCTGCCTCGAAGACCCTGATAATATGAGACATGAATCCTTTTCATGGCGCGGATATGCCAAAATGGTATGTAATCGCCTGTCCACCATATACGACCCCAGTGTTCCATTCCTCTGCGGATGTCCTCCTCCTACATGGCCAGGCTGGAGGCAATAAATACCGCACTCATCGGTAGAGTGGGTCATATGCGCCTTTCAAAGATATACATGTTCGGAATAGCTTTCTTTATAGGTTGTGTTGTAACCTATGCTGTCCTTCCCAGACGCGAAGGATTCACTGATGCCCCTTTTCCTGACATGTCCAAGTATGTACTGAAGACGAGCATTCCTCCCTGTCCTACAATGCCCGATATGACTGATTACATGCTAAAGTCCGAGTGCCCTCCTGTCCCCGACCTCTCCCAATATGTTCTGAAGACATCCATTCCTAAGCAACAGCCTATTATAATTGATACTAGCGCTGATGTACAAGCCAAGTGCGGCGAATGCCCTCCTTGCCCTCGCCCTCGTTGCCCCGAAGTGAAATGCCCTCCCCCCACAGTCTGCCCGGCTGCCGCGCCTTGCCCACGCGCTGTTTGTCCTCAAACAACTGTCAAATGTCGCGCAGAGGAATCTGATGTCTCTCCGGTCAGGCCCTTCCTGGCACCTCTCAGCACCAGTACATTTGGCCAAAGCTAAAAAGTTACACACATCTCTTAAAAAGGGAATAATGTAACTCAATAAAAGCCCATGATAAGTTAAGAGTCATGGACACTCGTTACTGGGGCCCTTCAGGGTGGAGATTACTTCATCTGATAAGTTTCGGCTCTGAGCCGACTCCCCAGGTTTGTGAATTCATGAATACGCTCCCGTACGTCCTCCCATGTAAATACTGTCGTAAGAGCCTCTCCGAATACATGAAAGACGACCCCGTAGAATGTAATAAGAAGAATATGCCCAAATGGCTCTGGCGTATTCATAATGATGTGAACGCCAAACTCCGGAAGCAGAGGATTCACGTAGAGGAAGACCCATCCTTTGAAATTGTGGAGACTACCTACCTGGAGCTTCTGGCCGTAGGATGTACTCGGACTTCCTTCGATGGCTGGGAATTCCTCTTCTCAATTGCCGAAGCGCATCCCCTCGGGAGGGCAGGAAAGCAGAGCATTCCCATTCCTGGCCATCCGGAGGAAGTTACAGATCCTCTCGAGAGGAATCGCTGGAATCTTATGGAGCCCGAAGAACGCCTCCCTTTCTACAACCGCTTCTTTGAGCTTCTCCCGGAAGTTCTCCCCTTTCCGGAATGGAAGGAAAGTTGGAAGACGGCTGTAAAGGAAACTCCCAGCTGCCGCGCCGATTGCCTGAAACAGCTTTGGGCTATCCGGCGGAACATGGAAGAGAGTTTGGAGCTCATCAATCGTACATCCTACCAATCTCTTTGTAGGGAGTTACGTGATAATAGGAGTGGTTGTGCGGCCTCTACACGCACACGCACATGTCGCAAGAAGCGTAAAAGTCAGGGCTAAAGATTTGGGCAGACCTCTATAGAGCATATGGCTCGTATTATCACTGACAAAACCAAGGTCTTTGATGTCTTTCAACCTGGCCTTATTCGTGGATCCGAGTGTCTTCCGTATGCACCCAAGAAGAGGTATTTCTATGTCGAGCACCCGACAGAGGGTTGGCGTGTCTATTTGCGGTCTGCCTGTTTCATTCATGAGCTGTACAAGCCCTATAATCCGGAGAAGTTCCTCGTTGTCAAGCGTACTGACGCGGACCCTGAGAAGGCGTCTTGGGAGCCTCCAAAGGGGCAGATGGAGGCACGGGATGCCAAGGACGAGAAAAAGAGCATTATGGCCTTGTTGCGGGAAAATATACGTCGTGAAGTTGACGAGGAGGCGAAGATTACTTTTGTCCGGGAGTTGACACATACGGGTCTCATTCTTCAGAGCATTGAGCCGGATTTCTTGCCGAATACGCATTTCCAGTACCACATCTTTTCGGGGTATGCGCATCCGGCGCAACTCATTGCCTCCTTTGAAAAGTTCAAATGGATTGAGGAGAATCCGGAGGAATTTAAGAAGTTGCGGGCTGACCAGCGTGAAAAGGATGGAATTCGCTGGTACAAGGAGGGCGAAACAAAAATGATGGGCAGGTGGTCACCTACCCTGTTGACGATGTATCTGAATCAGTATTCAGCTCAGTAGTGGCACTCTACGGGGGGTGAGCTACACCTTCTAGCTGGCCTCTGATATCCAGTGAGTTCGGGCCATGTGGAATCAGTCCTTTGGAGACGTTGGCAGCCAGAATCCGTCCTTGGAAGCCTGGGATTCTCATCAAAGATGTTCCGGAAGGCGGATGACCTAGGTGAATGACACTCGATGGGAATATCAACCTCCAAAGGGGCAACATTCATGTTGACGGAATTAATGACAGTCTCTGCCATACTGCGCAAAGTTCTGAGGAAATGGTCCGTGAGACGGTGCCGGTTGATGAGAAAGGAGGGGTAGCCGGTGAAGTTGAACTGGATGTTCACAAAGGGGTCTGCCTCCTCGCTATCATTTAAGTACAGCCTACAGATGTCCTTGATATATGTAGGAAGTGTGTCGGCGGTAATTGTGAGATTGTAGGTCTTCTTCACTGTGGCATCGTAGTGCTCAATCTGAAGATTGCCGTCTGCCTGCTTCCTCACAACAATCTTGTCATCAGAAGTCTTCAAGTCGTCACTGCGGGTCAAGTAGATACTGAGAAGGAGGGACATTCTCTATACTTTTTTTTGGGGTTGGAGGGGAGTCAATTTTGCCAAGCCGAGCGGCCGTAGGTCCGTGCGAGGCGACCACAAGCGGAGTGGCTCAGCTTATATAACCTCCACCTTCTTTGCAACAACCGCAGTGCTCATAACTTTCAGCAACTCCTTCTTTCCATCTTCCCGGAAATCATACGTACAGGCATGCTCTTCTGGATACCGATGCGCTATACAGAACTTCTTCTCGCACCTACATTGAACCGATGTAAGTGCGAGCTTCTTTCCGCAACCTTCTTTACTACAACGCTCTGGCATACTTCCTGCTCGGCGGCAAGGTCCAGCTGCTGGACAATTTTTCGTAAGCGGACGCGTCAGCGGTAACGGTTAAATAGGCACCACAGTCTTCACAGGACCCTTTTCCCCCGCCATCTGTGCCCTTATATCCATCAAGCCCTCCTTGTACATTCCTTCACACTGGCTGTAGTAGTTTATAAGAAGATTCCGAGCCTCTTCCGCCAAACGATTCAAGCCATCCATACCACTCGATAAAATATATTCATTAATCTGAAATTCTGCCCCTGACCGCAATGATTTCTCATCAAAAAGCTTGAAAAGAAGCTGCATCACTTGTGCGATATGTACCTTTTGTTGTTGAATAAGACTGAGGGACCGCTGTCGCAACCTACTGACCAACGCCCCCTTAATATGTAGACGCCTATCACCAACACCAGTACAAGAATCCACTTGCTTATCAATGATTTTTTCAAAATTCTCCGGAGCTTGTGGGACATCTTCAGGCTTCTCGCGCCCAAACAAATACGTCAACTTTCTACGGAATTCATCATACTCTTTCGACTTTGTTGGAATGAGTTGACCATTCACAAAACGGTCCACGTATAATTTCGCCATCGCGTCAATACCATCCTCTGTTAAGACAGATTGCTCTGGTGTAGGCAAAGACCCATTCGTGATATAGGGGAATTTGATACGACACACGTTACTGTAGGCCTCTCCTGTACTGGGATTCTGAATTGCCGCGACATTTAGTAACTGTACAGCTCTCGCGATACAATGCGCTTTCACAGGGGGGGCTCGCACGAGCCCTTTCCAGAGTCCCGTAACATTATAGTAGGGGTCTGCCGTTCGTATACTGGGGGCTGGTAAGAAGCCGCGACTATCGATTCTATATTCATCACTATCTTTCTTCACAGCCCGCTCCATAAACTTCTCCAAATATTCGGTTATAGAACGACCCTTCATGTTTTCTAGACGACCCCCTTGTAAAGAAAAAGAGGCATCTTCGAATCGCATGTTCTGTAGAATTGACTCGTATTCATCTGGAGTCGCACTTATACGTCCTAGTATAAGCTTATAGGAATCTGGTTGTTTTTCTATACCGATATTGATAGTCACTTTCACTTGTGTGGACTGTTCTGACTTCGTATCATAATCACGATTACGATTACGAGAATCCCTACGTTGCCTTGTAACACGTGTGGAATACGTTATAGGAATTTCACTCTCCTTTTTAAGCCGTTGGGGATTATTAATATAGAGCGACGTGCTACCCAAGCGTACATAGTCGCCATCTGTACTGTTAATTACACCATACTTTTTCAAAAAAGCCAAGGGATAGAACTTGGGCGGCTCAATCATTTCAAAAGCCTTTGTGAAAAGTTTCTGTAACATATCTGGTAACTGGTCACCTTCGAATCCACTTGGAGCATTAATCGTCACAGGGTCCAAGTCAACTCTCTTCAGCTCTGTATCTAACTTAATATCTTCCAGTTTCACTTCAATGGCACCACTTCGGGTTAGGACAAGACGACCGTCCATCTGCCGATTCGTATCGTCCGACTTGAAATAATAGAAAACAAACGGCCTTGGAACACCACTATCAGCAAATTTCTTAGCCATGAGAGTTCCAGATGCGTCTTTCATGTATAGCTCCTCTTGTTTGATACGGAGCCCATCCTGCCCTGCGAAACGGAGTGGTCCGACTCCATCTGAAGGAACAATGAGACATGAATTCAGAATCTTATAGACTCCAACATCCTCCTCTTTCAAATAGTACTTGTCCTTCAGCTGCCCACCCCAACCGAACCATGACCTCTTTTGTTGAGGAAATCCCGCCAAGTAAGGAATTCCCGCCTGTGTGATACCACGTTGCTGTACAACCGTTTCTACAGGGTCGACAGTAGGAACATCTGAATCGAGAATACTGAGAGTCAGCGCCCCGTAAATTCGGAAAATACGAACAAAGTAGAAGGCCAGCATCTTACAAAGCTCCATCTGCTGGCTCTTCAAATCAGACACTTTTCTCAGGGCATCAATCTTCTGGAAATAGATTTTCCCCTCTTCTCCCTTTCGTACTTCCAGCTGTATAGAGCTAAAAAGTTTGTGGAGTGCCTTGGCACCCACTACAATATAATTACTACATTGCTGAGGGTCTGCCAGGGAATACAAATCCCGCAAATCAGAGCGCCGCATCATATCATTCAAGAGTTTATTCAGAATCTGTTTCACTTCTAAGGTATCTGGTTGCGAACTGAACCAGTTCCCCATCTACCTGTATATGCCTATTTTATAGAGATGGAACCCGCAGCCACTGCCCCTTCCAACTTCTTCAAACACTTCTGTAGAGTTCCTTCACTCACTCCACAGACGGCGGCAATTCTCTCATAGGATACAGTATCGGGATCCTCTGTGTTTTTGAGAATGAGTGCAATGACTCCCGCGGCAAGTGAGGGTGGCATATTCTCAGGGCAAATTTCCTTGTCCTCTACTTCATTGGCAACTGCTATAGCTCTTTCACGAATGAGATTGAATATGCCGCGACTGATGGGGAGCTTACTGAGAGGATTGGAAATGTAATTGGAGGCGCGCGTGGATGGCATGGCGGCTGGGTCGACCTGCTCACTCGTGAGCAGCCCACGCTGGTGTGCCATACAGAGGATTTCCTGGAAATATTTGAGGGATTTGGTGAATTGTGCAGTACTCAGATGAAACATGTCGGCAATCTCCTTGGGTCGGCGGGGTTGCCCCACTTGTTTGAGGGCTGAATAGATGGAGGATGCCACGACAGAAGTACGAGACATGCCACGTCTATCACAATGCTCGACGAGTTTCACGTACATGTCCTTTCCTATATCCATTGTGCGTTGGTCAAAGCCGTGATTGGTGGCAGTGAGGGCAATCTGCTCAAAGACCTGTAGGAGTGAGCGCTCTCTGTAGGGAAGTAGGTTCCAGGTATGATAGCGTCGCACACGTGCCATGGCAATCCGGGTGGAAGAATTGCCACCTGTAGCATGTGATAGAATCATGGTGCCGAGACCCGATGTGGGAAAGCGGCTATCAATGGGAGCACCCACGCGACATGGGTCTCCTCCACCTCTGTCCTCAATACCAAAGTAGCGGTACTCTGCCCCCGAATCAATGGGCCGCTCCATGATGTCGCCGCATTTGTTACAAACGCTGAGACTGTCAAACGTCCAATCTTCCCTTTTAATCCCACATGTATTACACTCTGTTGATGATGGCCTGGGGACATCATCAGCAAAGATATCTTTTATCTCTTCTTTCTTTGTACGTGACAGCCCAGGGAAGAGGCTTGTCATCTTATAATACCCTAAGCGGCCGGCCCTTGTTTAATTTTTCAGAGCGCCCAAAAGGCGCTTGGCGGGAGGATGGCTCTCCAACTTTCTCAAGAATCCGATAACAATGGCGTTGAAACTCATCGTGGCTCCGTCGGTTTTCTCGAAAAAGTGTGTATGGACTGAGCCGAGTGTTTTACCTCCTACCGTAAGACCTGAGCCCCCTTTGGAGCGATTCATACCCCACTCTTTCAAAAGAACATCTGGAGTTTCGACACCTTGCCATAATCTCCACCAGCCGTAATTCTCTGTTCTAGGAAATTCATAGGGTTTTACGGAATCGGCGAGGGTTTCTAGGGCAGATTGCTCGTAGAAGCGCGAGGTGCCGCACGCGACCCACCATGCGTCTGCGAGAGCTACCTCGCGCATCCATACAAATCCCCCGTTGTAGAATCCGTATTTCTTCGCGTCAGTATCGCGAATCCCATGGGGGCTCAGTGCCAGCTGCGCATCATCAGGAATTGTCGGCAGAGGCCCAAAAAAGCATATATCGGCATCACAGAACAGTACACCATTCGTTGGCTGGGTGGAAAAGACCCACCGCAGCAAATTGATTTTCTCTGTCATGAAATCGAACCATTGATTCTTGAAGTGCTTGCCAGGAGTGTGCTCCATCTCAAGACGGGACTTGCGTGAATAGGCATCGAGACAGTTCTTGTGAATCAGAGTCCCTTTATAATTCAAAGTAGGCTTAGCATCTTCGATAGTGCTGTCACAAAAAAGATAGACTGTGGGTGGATTCTCGTTGAAAATTTCCACGGATGTGAGAAGCACCTGAAGATCCTTTATTGCTGGACCCGTAGCGAGTGTAGCGATAACGGATGGTTTCATCTACTTTTTATAGCGGGTGAGCCTTAAACCGAGGCTTATGCGAATACAGTCGCCGTAAGGCGACGCTATGAGCCTAAGCTGCTGCGCAGCTTAGGCGAATACACGGTAGGCGTACAGAGATGCCACGCCACCAGCCACCTGGCTTGCCACATAGGTCAGCAGCTCCGTAGAAGTCAGAGAGCCCTTCACGTACATGGCGGCAGAGATGGCGGGATTCACGTGAGCCCCGGAAATCTTGCCAATCAGAAGCACAATAACCGCAAGGGTACCGCCAATCACGTACGCGTTACCGCCGGAAGCAAACACGGCCAAAACAAGGAGAAAGGTGCCCAGAAACTCTGCAAAAAGTGCGGTAGTGCTAGCCATTATATTTGGGTTTAAGGTTTTTAAAATAAGGTATGGTAAGCACGATGGCCCAAAAGCGGATTAGTACAGAATTGAAGGACCTTCAACGTGACCCGCCCAGTAATTGTAGTGCCGGGCCACTGAATGATGATTTATTGAATTGGGAGGGGTGGATTTTCGGCCCCGAGGATACACCCTTCTACGGAGGCGTCTTTAAACTTTCTATACAGTTCCCGGTCGATTACCCATTTCGCGCACCACATATCAAATTTGTAACAAGGATTTACCACCCTAATATCAACTCTGCCGGCCTCATCTGCCTTGACATTCTAAAGGATAAATGGTCACCCGCACTCACAATTTCCAAAGTTCTTCTGAGTATTTGTAGCCTATTGTCGGACCCGAACCCTGATGACCCCTTCGTCGCGGATATTGCCAATCAGTACAAGTCCAATCGTCCCGCATATGAGGAAACAGCGCGCATGTGGACTTTACAATATGCCCTTCCTGATGAAAATAGCACGTAGGGGTAGGTAGTCGCTCTAATGAAAAAATTTGGGAGCATGTGGGGTTTCATACTTGCGTGGATTTTTCTCACAATTCTTCTTGTATTTTATTTACAGGCGCGTGATTTCTACGGGGCAAATCCAATTGTTCGACGGCGCCAGGAAGTCGTAGAAGCTTTCCAGGAGATGTCGGACCCTCACAGGGATGCCGGTGGTGACCCTGGATTGGGACAGCTGCGCAAACCCTACAATTTACTGGATTGGATTCCTGCCGCAGATAAGCCAATGTACCCAACGGCTAAAGGATGTCGTGAAGCCGATTTCCAGATTCGTTTGGAGCGCACAGGAAACTTCCGACAGCTGACAAATAATTACAAGCACGGGGACCCCGATTCATGCTCGACACCTCTTCATGATTTGACTCTGGCTTTCTACAAGACCGAGCCAGTACCTCAGTATGGATGTATCCAGCCCTATGTCGAGTAAGGCGCTACCGATTGAGGTGTATACCGAATGAGGTACAGCCTTACGTCGAATAGGGTTCAATCCACAATCAAACATTCATTCTCTTTCGTAACAATCACCTTCTGTCGACCTTCCACAGCCTTGAACGCACCCTTCCGCGCCTCCTCCACATTCTTCCAGAATTCCCTACGGAGCTCCTCCGTCCCTTGATACCATCCCCTATCGCGTGTAACCGTAACAGTGTACATTTCATTGACTTTCCATGGAATTTTCTCTGTAATATCCCAACCCTCCAGAATATCCGCCTCATTATACACATAGCGCATTTCACAAGTCGCCGGATTCTGAAGAAGCCAAAGATGGCCCTCTGCTCCGGAAAGGTCTGTCTGACTTTTCTGCAGAGAGTCCAGCTTCACTTCCACATATTCGCATTCCCCCACCCCTGTCACTTCCATTTGTACCTGCATCTGGCACCAATACTCGAAAGGAATTCCCTCACCCACTTTTCGGGTAATCGGACATTTGATTTCTACCAACCTCCCTACTCGGGCAGGATCCGCGGCCTCCAAGAAGATTCCATCTGGACTCGCTGCCACATGGCAATCTGTTGGGTGCATGATTCTTCCGGCTTCGGCAATCTTCACACCCCATTTCGGCTCCAGAATCTGTTTCACAACTGTCTCAAAGCGTACACCCCAATCAAATGGACCCATCTCACATGTCATACATGCCAGACGATTTGTAGAAGTGGATACAGCCACAGGTACCTTGCTCATAACAAGCTGGCTCACACATCTCGGGGTTCCAAAGAGTTTGGCAAATTCGGAAGCAGTGAGGACTTGCTTTCCCTGAGCATACCAGGCCTCTGTTCTCTGTGGAATCTGTGGCCGCTCAAGGATTTCTTTGGCTTGTGCCGCGCGTAGTTCGGGAGGCTGTGATGTCCATGAAACACACTTGGCCCGAGCCAAGAACTTTTCCAGGGCCATGAAACAAACATCAGTATCATACGTTTCGTCTATCTCACTCGCTACCACAACCTCTTGAATTACATCTTCCGTGGTATCTCGCCATGCTTGGAAACTACCTGGATATGATGGCGCGGGTGACTCCATGTCTGCCCAACTTATGAGCTCTGTCATTGCTGTACCTGTGCGCTCGGGTCCGTTAAACTTTTCAACGGGCGTCGGCATCCTACCAATACATGTCATGCGATTCTTAGGTTCTTTTTGTAAATCTGCGCTTAGCAATCTTTCTACGCTTGTTACGCCTTGTACGCTTACCCCCTTTGTACTTATAAACATCAAAATTCCTATCTGCCCGCCCTGGCAAAACAACTCGAAAATAATTCAGAGCCAGGGCTCTTAATTGAACATGGGCAAATGGGTCATTCAAATCTCTCTTTGCTATTTCTAACATATCAGCCCTATATCGCTCAGCTTCAAGTTTCAAATACCGTATGTACAAATTAACCGCATAATCACTATCAAACTTATCAGCTTGTCTCTTGACATCATGTACACTCGCTTCCATACCGGAAAAAATCTGTGGAGTGAATTCATTCAGAAATCGCTCGGCATATTTATTCGTCGACAAATGAGCGCGCGCTTGCGATAATGCGTCATGACCGGCAGCTGTCAATCCAGCCTCGTGTAAATCTGCTGAGTGAATGGCGATATTCGCGAGTGTAACAGGTACTACTGCTCCAACTCTTCGTGGAAATGTAGTTAAGAGATAATTCCTATACTCGGCGTACCTCCTCTCCTCTACAGCCTTCTGTTCATCACCAAATGTCGCCGGGTATTGAATAGGAAGTGCTACAGGAACCTGAACCGGCTTAGCAAAGGCTCTTTCAATTGCCGCATTATAATCATCATCCATTCTTATTATATCGTTATATAGTTTCTTGTTGTGGCTCAACAGCCTTTTTACGAAAGGTAACCGCATTCCTCTTCTCCAAAAGCTGAAAGAGGATATCACCGTTGGCCCCCTGGTGCATGACGAGCGGCTTAATCTCCTTAATTACCTCCTCCTCCTGGTCATATTCAACCGATGTCTTCGAATTTAACATCTTCTTATCGAGCGATTTGGTGAGCAGGGTCAGAAGCGCCTGCTTCTCGGAATCCTTCAAACTCCGCTTCACCGCCATATCCTCTGTAAAGGCGCGTAAACGATTGAGGCGAAGTCCGCGCTCCAAACGATGCCACGGACGTCTATAAGCAATCCCCGCCTCCGCGGCAATAAGATTCTGTAGTGACTCGTTTATTGAAAAATCAATAACATTAGCACTAATATCCTGAGCATTTCTGCGAACGGTCTTATTTCGGCTAGCCATTCTATAGTTATATAGTGCCGAGTTCTTAGACCGTTATCTGGCTTAGAGCCGTATAGACTGTATGCCCTTCGTCTGAGAGTTTCAAAGAGTCCATCAGTTTGTTTACTCCATAGGGGTCCGTGGTATCCCCCAACCATAGAAAGGAGCGCCACACTTCACGCGGAGGAGTACCAGCAGGAGTCTCAGCCCACGTGTAGAAATTAGGATGATACTGCGAGTCCTTTTTTACTCGGCAGTATATTACGTCTCCGACAATGTGGGGCTCTGCCTCCAGCTCCAAGTCATTCGCGGCAGCAAAGTCGGTGGCGCCTGATAGGTCCTCGACCTCTATGAGGTAGGTGCCATTCCTTTCGAGAAATAGCCATACTTGGTGTAGCTCGGCAGTTTTGGGCACATGAATATAGGGGAGGACGTACATGCTTTAAAGGGATGATCTAATACTCCTTTAGACAGGAATGTTCCATCCTTTCAAATATGCTGGACCTCTCCGAATTCCTCCAGAAAAAATGCAGCTCCGAGTTCGTAAGGAAGCTCCGACACATGATACAATTAACGCGAGGCAGTTCGAGGCCTGGCAGAGCTCTGTGCCCGTTGTACAGGGGGGTGGTATTGGTGACCCTGCCACCGATATGAAGCCGGCGTTCTACGATATGGCACCGCTCAGTAGTCGTACAGATAAACAGGATTATAGGCAATCACAGCCTTTTGTGGCAAAGGGTCCATCTTTAGCAATGAATCCTTACTTTGACAGATATGATCCGACGCGCGATCCCAGAAATATGATTCGAGAATTGCGCTCCGTTGTGTATGAAGAGAAAGAGGCCGACCGTGGCCTTACAGAGTCACAAAGGCTGAGTGACCGTGGCTATCTGAGCCGCTGGATGCCTGAAGGGACTTCTTTGGAAGATATGCGGGCGTCTTTAGAGGCCTATGAAGTTATGCGACCCAAGTCAGATAATATCAAAGACTCCTATGTGGCGAAGCCTACGAAGTTTAATGATGTATTTTTGTCTTCATTTGGTTCTGGATCTGGCTCAAAAGGTTCGCGCTAATCAAACGTAACCTCCACCGAATATTCATGCTTCTGCATTAATTTCGAATTGGGAGGAACCGTGGTAGCAATCCGCTTTCGCGTTGAACTCTTCGCAGACTCGGTTGTTCCGGTTGTCGATGTACTCACGGCCTTTCGAATCTTCTGTAACTCTTTTGAGCTGGCATTCATGGCAGACTCAATCTTTGCCATATTCATCTTGATATAATCGAGCACGCCCTTCTCCAAGGCCCATCGGAAAAAGTTCAACTTGCCGACTGTGGTCTGGAACATGGGCTGGCCCGAAATCTGGAACATAATTCTCTCGCGCCGGCAAAAGGGATCGAACAGTTTCTTACTGTATGCCTTTAGCTGTGACTTGTAATTTGTATAAACTAGGAACTCCTGGCTATTGAGTACATAGGAAATATTATGCTGCTTGGCGTAATTCGTAACGAACCAATCAATGAGTCGAAGGGAAATCTCAGATGTTCCCTCGAGTAGTTTCAGAATTTCCTCCTTATCCTCACGCATGGAATAGAACCTCTGTAGGCTATTCACAATCAACTCTTGTTTACAGAATATCTTGCGCTTACGCGTCTGTGGGTCCGGGTCCATTGTAACAACTGGAAGGTCCGCAAGTGGATCCATGACGTCTGGTGTTCATCGGGGAAAAGTCTTAGGCCACTTTTTAGGACGAGAGAATAGGATGAATGTTCAACCACCCGGTTATAACCCAGGTGAATCAATGTTACAAGGAGGGAACGCTAATATAACTGCTGTCATGGGTGGTGGGGGTAAAAATGGATTCATTGAAGGAAATCCAAATGATAGCATGCTGAGTGGTGGAAATTCCATTGATATTGTACCACTGAAGGGAGGTAAACGTAAGACCAGATCAAAGCGCAAACAAAGGGGTGGGGAATATAAAAAAACGATGAAACGTATTGTGGATATTCAACATGAAACTCTAAAGGCTTTAAATCCTACAGAGCCATCGCCTCTTTTAGAAGTACTCGGCCAGACAGTTGATACGATTCCTGTAGCCGAAGCTCCTGATACTACTCCTACTGCTGATACTCCTACTGCTAATACTGCTACTACTGCTCCTATTACTACAGGCATTAGTGCTGTTGATAAGACCGCTGTTGCTAATACCGCTGTTGCTAATACCGCTGTTGGCAATAATACTAGACCCCTGAATGATCAGCGCTCATCATCAGAAATTGCGCTAGAAGCCCAGAAAAAGCTTTTACAGGAGCCGCCCCCCTTTATCCGTATCGAGCCAGTAATTGCCGAGCAACCGCCAGAAAAGGTAACACTTAGCGAAGCCGCTTTGAGAGCACAGAAAGATATGCTAAATAAATTTGAGAATGAAGGGCCTTCTGATTTCATGTCATTTAATCGCATTACTACTCAAACTGGAGGAGAGACATCATCAAATGTTGCCCTAGAAGCACAAAAACAAGTTTTACAGGGTGAGCCGCCAGTTATCAATCTAGAGGAAATAGCCGCCAAGGGAGGGCTTGATACAGACGTTCAGGTCAATCTACCATTAGTTTACACGTCAGCTAGCGAAGCTGCTTTAAAAGCGCAAAAAGATGCTCTGAAGCAACTGGAAGCCGGTAATCAATTAGGAGGTGGTACACGTATCCTGACTGAGAAAACAATTACACTCGATGCCGCCCCAGCAACTCCAGATATGAAATTTAAATTGCATGGATTAATATTAAAGTATAAGGCGCACATTAAAACGAA
>Ga0114973_10001496_pt1 | contig 17411 bp, 14 predicted proteins | sample M_140807_MF_Meta_FD_87025 | JGI IMG/M metagenome (GOLD analysis project Ga0114973, IMG submission 87025) | Freshwater microbial communities from Lake Montjoie, Canada to study carbon cycling - M_140807_MF_MetaG | ecosystem: Environmental > Aquatic > Freshwater > Lake | place: Lake Montjoie...
ATTTTTTTTTTTTTTTGGTTTTTTTTAATTTTTTTTTTTTTTTTTTTGTTTTTTTTTGTTTTTTTTTGTTTGTTTTTGTTTTTTTTGTTTTACATAACGCAATAAATGCGTAAGTAATTTAGAAACAAATTATAAGTTATAGTTATAATTAAAATGAGTAGTTCACGTTCCATTGCAGCTGCTAGAAATAGACGTTCAGGCGAGACATCAGTAAAACCTATGCAACCACAACAACAAAGACAACAACAAAGACCTGTCACATCCATACCTTCACAAAGCGCATTTTCAAATCAAAATATGAATCCAAATATGCAGCAATATAATAATCGTAATGTTAATAATACATCTAATAATATGAATAATAATCGTAATATTGGCATACCTAATGAAGTAAAACCGACTAATGGACTTCCATTTTCTAAATTAACCGTTTCTGATGCTATTGGTTTAGTTACATTAAGATTAGGACGTGTTGAACAATTTATGATAGATATGCAAGAAGACGGTGTTAGTTTAACAAATAATAATACTAATACAAATACAAGTATTCCAGAAAATAGTAAAATCATTGATAATAGTGTACTAACTAGTATCATAAATAGAATAGATTCATTAGAAAAAAAAGAATTAAATACTGTTTCTCATAGTAACAAAATTAATAACTTGGAAAAAGAAGTACTCAATATTAAAAACATATTGAATAATCTAACAAATAATTTAAATAATTTAACTAATGATATGAATGGATTTATAAGTGTTACTAATGAAAAATTTACAGATTATGAGAATGCGCTTATTGAAATAGAAAAAGAATCAGCTGCATTTCAAGGATTGGAAAATAATATGTTAGATGAAGATAGTAACATAGTAAATGATAATGAAATTGACTCTAATGAATATGTATCTAATGAAACAGTGTCTAATAAATATGTCTCAAATGAAAATATAATAGAAAAAAATGAACCTGATGAAAATAGTAATGATGAAGAAAATATCCAAATGGTTTCAAGCGAAATTTGAAGTATAAATGACTTAAAAACTGACTAATAATTATATTATATGAAACTAATTATTAGTGATAAGAATAAAAAAGAAAAGTTTATTGCCCTTTTTCATACTCTTAAAAATTCTACTACTATTGTAAGTATTATTTTTGACTTAGATAACATCCATATTCAAGGTATAGATAAATCGCATATTTGTATGTATGATGTAAATCTACAAATATCATGGTTTAATGAATATGTAGTTGAACAAAAAACAAACCTTTGTTTTGATACAAACACCTTTTACGCTATTATTACTTCTAACTCAGAATCTAATATAATGATTCGGTATGATGAGGCAAATGATTCAGATAATATAAATGTAGATTTATTATTTGATACTACTATATTTGTAAAAGGTCAAAGTACCTTTAATAAGTATTTTAAAATTCCTTTAATGGATTATGAATATGATTTTTTAGGTATTCCAAAAACAGAATATGATGCTGAATTTTCCATCAAATCTAAAACTATTTGTGATATTGTTGGCCAAATGATGACGTTTGGTAATGATATTAATATAAAATGCTCAGAAGATAAAATTGATTTAATCACGAATGGTATTGTAGGTGAAATGTTAGTAAATATACCTATTGATGAGCTTACAGAATATAGTGTTATAGAAGATGAGGAAGTAAACCTTACATATAGTCTCAATTATATCCATAAAATGTGTTTGACGAATAAATTATCAAATGAAGTAAATTTTTTTATTAGTAAAGAATCACCTATGAAAATTGAATATAATTTAGATAATGATAGTTTTATGGCTTTTTATATTGCTCCCAAAATAGTTGATTAGACTGATTATATTGTTTTTCATTTATTGGAATATTTGGATTATTTGTGTAAACTTCCTTCGTTTCACTTATAAAAAATTAGTATTTTTTAAAAGTAAGTGAATGAAGATAATTATAGGATTATTTATTTTTTGTTTGGTTTTATTTATATATTTACATGTCCAATTTCATTTAAAAACGAGCGAAGACCTAGAAATGTATGAAATAGATGATGTGTCAAAAGATAAATTAGAAGAAATATGCGATATTAGACAACCTGTATTATTTGATTTTAATAATCAAGCTATCATGGATTCAACGAATCATAGTTTTATTAATAGTCAGTATCACGCATTTGAGGTTAAAATACGAAACGTCAAAGACATAGATACAAATAGCGAATTATATGTTCCTTTTCCGTTACATTCAACTATTAAACTATTTGAAGGAGATAAACAATCTAGTTATTTTACAGAAAACAATTCTGATTTTTTGGTGGATACTGGTCTTCATAAAATCATAAAACAGAATGACGAGTTTTTACGTCCCTATATGTTATCTAATAGTAATTATGATATTATGATTGGTAGTAATAATACGATTACACCTCTTAGATATGAAGTAAATTACCGAAATTTTTTCTTAGTTACACAGGGTAGTATTCAAGTGAAAATGACACCACCTAAATCTGTAAAATACTTATCTCCTCAGTATGATTATGAGAATTTTGAATTTCGTTCACCTGTTAACCCTTGGTCACCACAAGATAAATATTTGGCTGATTTTAATAAAATAAAATGTCTTGAATTTACACTTACTGCTGGTAAAATATTGTTTTTACCTGCTTATTGGTGGTATAGTATTAAATTTTCTACTTGTTCAAGTGTTACTTGTTTCAGATATCGTACTTATATGAATAATTTAGCCATACTTCCGTATGTTGGGTTATATTCACTACAAATACAAAATGTAAAAAGAGATGTGGCGAAAAAAATAGATATAAGTGAATTAAATAATGAAAATACAGAGAAAGATATTTCAGAAAAAAAAAATACTGAAATAAATATTAATGAAAATACAAGTCAAATAAATACAAATCAAATAAATACAAGTCAAATAAATACAAGTCAAATAAATACAAGTCAAATAAATACAAGTCAAATAAATACAAATGAACTAAATATAACAGAAATAAATACAACAGAAATAAATACAACAGATATATCATGTTTACCAAGTGTGAAATTATAAAATTGAATATCTTATCATTTATCATTATCATTTATAAAACTATTAAAAATATTTATAGTATTATATCTAATGGAAGAAATAGATGTAATGGAAGAAATAGATAAAATAAAAAAAGAAAATGAGGAATTGAAAAAAAAGAATACAAATAGATTAAGATATAATTATGAATTTTTACAAGAATTTTGTAAAGAACATAATATTACTTTGTTGAAAGATTATAGTAATGAAAAATTACATAGGGACTATAAAATAGAAGGAAAATGTAAAAGTGATAATTGTCATGAAAAATGTAGTAAAAAATTTAGGGAATTTATAAATACAAATAGTTATTGTGTTTACCATACAAAAGAAAAAAGAAAAGAAAAAGTAAAAAAAACTTGTTTAGAAAAATATGGTGTTGAAAATCCATTAAAATCAAAAGAAGTAAGAGATAAAGCAAAAATTACAATATTAGAAATATATGGTGTTGAAAACATTTCTCAAAATGAAACAATTAAAAAAATAAAAAAGAATACAATTAAAAAAATATATGATGATGAAGGATTATCAAATATAATAATTCAAAATAAAAAAAAAAATACTTGTTTAAAAAAATATGGAACAGAATTTTCAACCCAGTCTCAAATTGTTAAGAATAATATTAAACAATCATATTTAGATAAGTATGGTGTTGAATATGCTTCTCAAAGTGATATAGTTAAGGATAAGATGAAAAAGACTTGTTTGGAAAAATATGGTGTAGAATATGCTTGTCAAAGCGATATAATGAAAGAAAATACAAAAAAAACATGTTTGGAAAAATATGGTGTAGAATATGCTTGTCAAAGCGAGATAATGAAAGAAAATACAAAAAAAACATGTTTGGAAAAATATGGTTTTGATAATCCATTTCAAAATGAATATATAAAAAAAAATCAAAAACAACTTGTTTACATAAGTATGGTGTTGATTATTACACTCAAACAACAGAATATAAAGAAAGAGCAAAAGAAACTTGTATAAAAAAATATGGTAAAGAGTATTATTTACAAACAACTGATAAACAAATAAAATCAAAAATAACAAATTTAGAAAAATATGGGGTTGAACATCATACACATAATCCAGAAATTATGGAGAAATGTTCTAAAAACGCATATAAATTAAAAGATTACATATTACCATCTGGTAATATAATTAAAATTCAAGGATATGAAAATTTTGCTTTGGATGAATTATTACAAAATGGTATGTTAGAACAAGATATTATAAATGGATGTAGAAATGTTCCTGAAATATGGTATGATGATGAAAACGCAATAAAACATAGACATTATGTTGATATATTTATTCCAAGTGAAAATAGATGTATTGAAATAAAATCAACTTGGACTGCTGAAAAGAAAAAAGATTGTATATTTCTTAAACAACAATCCGGAAAGCAGTTAGGATATAATTATGAAATATGGGTTTATAATGGAAAGGGTGAAAAAGTAGAATGTTATAAATAGTTTAATCTTAGTTAAAAACACGTTTAGAGAGAAGTATACTTTATAATCAAATATTTTCTTAGTATAATATATAATGTTTTCTCTCGGTTCGTTATTTGGAAAAACTTCTAAAAAACAAACAAAACGCCGTTCTTCTACCAAATCGCGTTCTAAAAAAACTAGAAAAAGCAGTAAAAAAACTAGAAAAAGCAGTAAAAAAAGCAGAAAAAGTAAAAAATCAAGAAAAGGTAAAGGTAAACGCGGTGGATGAGGTCCCGCTCCTACTATACATCCAAATATGTAAAAAATAAAAATTTATAAAAATTAAAAAACTTTTGAATGAATGTTTTTATAAAAAATAAAAAATAAAAATAGGATAAAAAGTTTTATTTTTTATAATTGTTATGTAATTGTTATAATATTTGTTATTATAAAAATTCAATTATTGAAAATTTGACATAAATCATCTACACATTTCTTTGTTCTACATTTTATAGTTGTTATTTCTTTTCTACATAAAGCACAATTTGATTCTTCTTTAAACATTTCTTTCTTTAAAACATTTTTTATACATGTTCCACAAAACTCATGATTACAATTCAATGATACAAACTCATTCTTATGTTTATTATCATAACAGATGACACATTCTTCATAATCTTCATAATTTATGTCATCTATTTTATACATATCATTATCATCTGATAAAATAATATTTATTTTTTCTTTTTTATTCATATTTTGGTTCTTATAACCCTGAAAAGCAACTAATATAGGCATTAGATGTAATGCTATTATTGAACTACTTATAATAAATATTTCAGTCATATCTGTATCCGTAAACTCATCTAAACGTCTTTGATTATTTATAATATCTTCGGTTGTTAAATTTAAAATATATTGTATTACTTGATTAAAACATATTCCCATAGGTGTCCTAGTTGTTGCTCCACATCTTGTAATAGCTAATACTTGAACCATTCTATTAGTGTTTTCTATTGAATACATATAAATCCAGTTTGTTAAATCAAACAATATACGATGAGAACTTTCTTCTAACTCTTTTTTTTTGAGCATACATAATTTTTCAAAATATAATAGTACAATATTATTACAATTTGTAATAATATGTCCATCACATGCACAAAAAGAACATTTTCGTTTTTGTGTTTGGGTATTTCTTCTGTTATTTGTACTATTTGTATTAGTCCTACTTGTTATAGGTATATATGTAGGTGTTATTATATTTACAATATTCATTCTACTTCTTAAATTATAAGAATGATTTACGTTATTTCCATTTTCTAAATTCATTTTATTATTATAATTGTTAAAATAAATAATTATCAAAAAATAAAATCAATTTTTTTATAATAATGAAATACTTAATTTACGTTTTATAAATTTTTTATACATTTTGTTATACATAACGTAATAATGATATTAGTAATGGTATAAAGATATAATGATAATATATTAAAGATAAATAATATAATAATGACTTCAACCTATAAATTACATGTTCATGACAGAAATTATACTTTATGGGATATATTTGAAACTGTTCAATTTCAAAAAGTAGAATTAGATATTGGTAATCCAATAGATGAAAAAATGTTTTCTAATGATGTTTTTACCGTGGATAAGAATAAAATCAATATATTACATTCGTCCATAAGAACTACCAAAGATATACCTGGGGTGCTTATTATTAGTGGAAATAAAACATATGGGCGAAATAAAAAGGGAAAATTATTATATAAATGTGTTCCTGATGATATGCGTATTCCACCTTTTTTGATTCCATATGAAATCAAACATGTTGGTTTTTCAAAAGTATTTATTAATTTATATGTTGTATTTACATTTGTTGAATGGATAGATAAACATCCTATTGCGACTATTAGTAAAGTAATTGGTCCAGTAAATATCTTGGATAATTTTTATGAATATCAGCTCTATTGTAAAAGTTTAAATGCATCTATTCAAAAATTTCAAAAAGATACTAGTAAAGCATTAGAAAATAAATCACACGACCTATTTATTGAAAGTATACAATCAAAATATCCTTCTATTGAAGACCGAACCAATAAGTATGAAGCCAATATGAGTGATGATAAAGAATATAAAAAAAAGGACGAAAAAGAAGTTAAAAGAAAAGATGAGGTCAAAGGAAAAGATAAAAAAGATAAAAAAGATAAAGATAAATGGTATATTTTTACCATTGATCCACCAAATAGTTTAGACTTAGATGATGGTTTTAGTATTCGTGACTTAGATAATGGTGGTCATCAATTATCTATTTATATTTCAAATGTTACCATATGGATGGATGTTTTAAATGTATGGGATTCATTTTCACGCCGTATTTCAACCATTTATTTACCAGATAAAAAACGGCCAATGTTACCAACTATTTTATCCGATAGTTTATGTAGTTTACAAGCCAATGTTACAAGAATTGCCTTTTTTATGGATATATTTATTAATAATGAAGGTGAAATTGATGAAATCAAATATGGTAATTGTTTTATAAAAGTAGCCAAAAATTATTGTTACGAATCTAATGAATTATTAAATGATAAAAATTATAATAAATTATTAACTGTTACAAGAGCATTATCCAATAAATATAAGTATATTTATAATATAAAACATAGTCATGATGTAGTTAGTTATTTAATGGTATTAATGAATTGTCGTTGTGCAGAGCAACTTATAAAGCATAGTACTGGCATTTTTCGTTCTACTGTGATAAAACGTTCCGTAGATATTCCTGATAATGTTCCAGAAGAAGTTTCCAAATTTATAAAAATATGGAATAGTTCATCAGGACAATATATTAATGGTTCGGATATAAAAGATGAAAAAACAAGAAGACATGAATTACTAGATATGGATGCATATATTCATATTACGAGTCCAATAAGACGATTAGTTGACTTATTGAATATTATTAAATTTCAAGAAGTCACAGGAATGATACAATTATCGGAAAATGCTAACCAATTTTATCAGAATTGGTTATCTGATTTGGAATATATTAATACGACAATGCGTTCTATTAGAAAAGTCCAATGTGATTGTACACTCTTAGATATGTGTTCTAATCAACCTGAAATAATGGAAAAAGAATATGATGGATATTTATTTGATAAGATTACTCGCACAGATGGATTATTTCAGTTTATTGTGTTTTTACCTGAATTAAAAATGTCTTCAAGAATCACAATGAGAGAAAACTTGAATAATTTTGAATCGCGTAAATTCAAATTGTTTTTATTTCATGATGAAGAGAAATTTAAACGTAAAATTAGATTACAATTGATTTGATATTTGATATTTTATTTTTATTATTTAATTTATTTGTATAGTATGTATTTTTTTAACACATACTATATATTCACAATCATGAATGATAAGGGGATTTTTGGGGATTTTTTTGTTAGATTCATTAGCCACTGAGACTGAGAGGTGTTTTATGGTCTGACAATGTTTTGTAAAATCTTTTTTATTTGATGTATAATAGTCACAGCTTATACAGCAAAATTTTTGGGGATTTTTGGGGATTTTTTTGTTAGCCATTATTAGCATATATGGCTAATAAAAAATCCCCTAAATTCTTTTCAAAAAATATTATTTTTAAAAATTATGATAATAAACTTGAAATTATTTTTTTAGTAACCAGAGCTTAAAAATTTTTATGGTCACATAAATTTGTTTTTTCAAAGACTTTTTTTCATTTTTCAAAAATGGACAAAAATAAATGTCCAAAAATCGAAATTCCAAAAAAGTCTTTGAAAAAAACATGAAAAAATTGCGTCTTTAAGTTGTTTTGGGGATATATTATATATTCTTTAAGTTGTTTTGGAATATAATATATTCGGGTGTTCTTTTTCTTATAAAAATCAAATGGGTGTAAAATAAACTTAAAATAAATACAACATATTAATCTAATCTAAAAATGTTTCGTTCACTATTTCATAATTGCGGAAAGCTATATTTGAAAATTCTTCCTACGATGGTCACATTTTCAGGAATATCAGGTTTACTTACTGGGATTGGTAATTATAATTATGATATTAATAAAAATAAACAAATAATAGCAAATGCATATACATATATGATAGGATATACATCTATTGGTATACTAACAGGAGTCATGTATCCAATAAGTTTTCCATTATGTGCATATTATGTTTGTAAAGAAAAATATGTGTGTAATAAAGAAGACTAATTTCTTTGTCTCTTTGTCTCTTTATTGATATCAAAACCAATTTAAAGCTAATTCTTTATTTTATATAATATGTTCAAAGAAGGTGATACTTTTTTTACAAAAAATAATATTAAAGGGACTGTTTTACGTTTGGCTGCAATAGACGAATTTGGTTTTGATTTTCATTACACAGCAATAAATTATGTAGTTGAATTTGAAAATAATTATTGGCGACAATTACCTCATGCAACATATAATGTTATAACAAATGATCAACGTGGTTATTCATATATTATGAATATTGAAGATATGCATACAAAATAATTATTCTAACAAAATACATACGTCATTAGTCATTGTTTTTATCAATAAATACTTCTTTGGCTATGTTTTTAATAATTTTTTCGTCTTTGATAGAATCATCGTCACCAGGACCACCCATTGCTTCAATAATTAATTTATTATACTGATCCGATTTTTTTGAATCACTATATATACAATCTGGATACTTTGCCTTAAATTCTGGTAATAATTTTGAATTTTTATGTGCAATATATTTAATTGCTTTTCTCAATTTCTTTTTTTCTGTATTTTCTTTTTCCCATTTATTCTCGTCTTTTACATACATGACTTCTCTCTTTGTATCACTACAATGAACTGGACGTTTATGAATATCTAATTCCCTTAAATTTTTGACAATAATATTACTGATTCCTTCTACGTATCCTAATTTTCCAACATTTTCTAAATCTGATAATTGGATTTTCAATGAATCCACAAAATCCATGATATTCATAGCATCTTTACATTGCTCGTTCAAAAATACGTTCAAATTGAAAGTCTTATTATTTGAATTTATATTACTATTATTAATTCCTATACTTCCATTTTCACATACTTTCATAACCATTTTATTCTGTTCTACCAATAATTCCTTGAATTCGCTATTTTCTTTCATTAAGTATTTTATTAATTCATCTTTTTCTATAAATATTTGCGAATTTTCTTTTTTTTCTATCATTTCTGTATTTTCTGTATTTTCCTTTATTTCATCCTCTATTATTACACATTTTTTTTTATGTTTCCATAAGCCGGAATTATCTTTATAAACACGTCCGCATATGCATTTACATTTGGGGTTTTTTGGGGTTTTTTCCATTTCCATCAAACCATAATTATTGACAAAATGTTTTTGCGTGTCAAGGTGTCGCATATAGTCTTTTTTATTAGACGTATAGAAGTCACAAGATTCGCAGTAAAATTCTTGGGGTTTTTTGGGGTTTTTTTGATTGCCAACCATTGCCATATTTTGGCAATATAAAAAAACCCCTAAATTGTTTTTTTAATTAATAATTTAAAATTTTAAAAATTATGGTAACAAATTTGAAATTATTTTTTCGGCGACCAGAGCTTAAAAATTTTTATGGTCACATAAATTATTTTTTCAAAGACTTTTTTTCATTTTTCAAAAATGGACAAAAATAAATGTCCAAAAATCGAAATTCCAAAAAAGTCTTTGAAAAAAACATGAAAAAATTGCGTCTTTAAGTTGTTTTGGGAATATATTATATTTTGGGTTCTTTAAGTTGTTTTGGGAATATATTATATTTTGGGTACTAATTCAGCTTTTTATGTATTAAAATTGAATGGCGTTTGAAATGTAAAAAGGTTTAAAATTTATAAAAATTGTAAATTATATCCATTTATAAGGTCCTTGTCCTTTAACATCTGTTTCTATTTTTAATGGTTCTACGGTTATATCACATCGTTTTCCATGAACCAACCAATGAAAATAACCATTTTCACCATATACTGTAAAGGAATTATTTTCAACTTCGGAGGCATTCAATGTATTTATTTTACCATTATAAATAGGAGTAATTTGAATAGTAAACTCACTTCCTAAGGCTTCTACGTAACTTGGTAAATATATAGTAATACTATGATTATTTATAATTTCTGATTTTCCTCTATAATAGATACCTCCTTCTGGACCTTCTAGACATGCATGAACTAAGTAATGATTCTGTTTTATAGGATGCTCAATGACAAATGTTTTTGCAGTATCAATAAAACTATTAGATGTATAAATAAAACCAACATTAACACAAGCTGATATACATTGTCCAGAAGCAGATATAGATACTGATTGCCAATTTAGACTAGTTGCTTTTTGTGTCCATGTATTACCATAATCAGAAGAAATCCAAATATAACCACCATTAACGGCAGCACTCTGATATTGTCCAGAAGCAGATATAGATATTGAATACCAAATATTAGAAGTTGCTTTTTGTGTCCATGTATTACCATAATCAGATGAAATATAAATATAACCACCATTATAAACTACCGCACTTTGATATTGTCCAGAAGCAGATATAGATACTGATTGCCAAGCTTTACTAGTTGCTTTTTGTGTCCATGTATTACCATAATTAGAAGAAATCCAAATATAACCATCTCTAACGACCGCACTTTGATATTGTCCAGAAGCAGATATAGATATTGAATACCAATTTAGACTAGTTGCAGTTGATGTCCATGTATTACCATAATCAGAAGAAATCCAAATATAACCATTATAAACTACCGCACTTTGATATTGACCAGAAGCAGATATAGATACTGATTGCCAAGCTTTACTAGTTGCTTTTTGTGTCCATGTATTACCATAATCAGATGAAATATAAATAAAACCACCATCAACTACCGCACTTTGATATTGTCCAGAAGCAGATATAGATATTGAATACCAAGTATTAGAAGTTGCTTTTTGTGTCCAATTATTACCATAATCAGAAGAAATATAAATATAATCACCTCTAACGACCGCACTCTGATATTGACCCGAAGAAGATAAAGATATAGAAACCCAATTTCGACTACTTGCAGTTGATGACCATGTTTGTCCAATATTCGTTAATGATAATGTAGATAATCCTTCAAACGGACCATACGTATTTGTAATATCAAAAGAACTAATTGATATATTAGATGTATAAATATAACCACCATTAACACAACTGGATATATACTGTCCAGAAGAAGATATAGATACACATTGCAATGTTTGAGAAAGACTAGATTTTATCAATGTATTACCATAATCAGAAGAAATATAAACATTACCGTCTGCATTTAAAGCACACATATATTGACCCGAAGCCGATATAGACATATAAGTCCAAGGTTGAATTGAACTAAATTGTGTCCATGTATTACCATAATCAGAAGAAATGTAACACAAATCAATATACACACTAGCAATCTGATATTGTCCAGAAGCAGATATAGATATAGAACGAAAACGTACTGAAATTTCTTTTTGTGTCCATGTAATACCATAATTCGAAGAAACATAGATATTACCATACACTAGACTACTATTAGTAGAACCAGTAGAAGCACTCTGATATTGTCCAGAAGCAGATATAGATATAGAATTCCAAATTTGAGAACCTGCACTAGTAACTTGTGTCCATGTGCTACCATAATCAGAAGAGATAAAAATGTAACCATTATTAACTACCGCACTTTGATATTGTCCAGAAGCAGATATAGATATTGATTGCCAATTTCGTGAACCTGCACTAGTAACTTGTGTCCATGTGCTACCATAATTAGAAGAAATCCAAATATAACCACCATTAACTACCGCACTTTGATATTGTCCAGAAGCAGATACAGATATAGAATACCAATTTAGACTAGTTGCAGCTTGTGTCCATGTACTACCATAATCAGAAGAAATCCAAATATAACCAGCATTAACTACCGCACTCTGATGTTTTCCAGAAGAAGATAAAGATATAGAATACCAAGCTTTACTAGTTGCAACTTGTGTCCATGTTTGTCCAATATTCGTTAATGATAATGTAGATAATCCTTCAAACGGACCATATGTGTTTACAATATTAAGATAACCATCAGCACCTGCTGGACCTGTATTACCTGTTGGACCTGTATTACCTGTATTACCTGTTGGACCTGTACTACCTGTTGGACCTGTACTACCAGTAGGACCTGTATTACCTGTTGGACCTGTATTACCTATTGGTCCTATATTACCTGTTGGACCTGTACTACCAGTAGGACCTGTATTACCTGTTGGACCTGTATTACCTATTGGTCCTATATTACCTGTTGGACCTGTACTACCTGTTGGTCCTGTATCACCAGTAGGACCTGTATTACCTGTATTACCTGTAAAACCTGTATCACCAGTAGGACCTGTATTACCTGTTGGACCTGTATTACCTGTATTACCTGTATTACCTGTTGGACCTGTACTACCCGTTGCTCCTGTATTTGTGGAAGTGCCAGCTAATCCCTGAGGACCTGTACTACCAGTAGGACCTGTACTACCCGTTGCTCCTGTATTTGTGGAAGTGCCAGCTAATCCCTGAGGACCTGTATTACCTGTTGGACCTGTATTACCAGTAAGACCAGTGTTACCAGTAGGACCTGCATTACCAGTTGGACCAGTGTTACTTATCACTTCGCTACCACCAACAGTAGTTCCAGCTGGCAATTCAAGAATTCCATCAGTAGTTGATTTTAAATATGCACCACTATCAAAAATAATTGAATTATTAGATACATAAATTTCACTTACATATAAACTTTTAAACTTATTTTCATTATTGCCAATAGAATATATGTTATTAGTTGTAGGTATAATATCACAACTTAATTCGCCACTAAATTCACCCGTAGGTCCTGTAAATCCTTTTGATCCAGTAGGACCAGTAGAACCAGTAGGACCAGTAGGACCATCAGGAAATACATCTAAAACAGTAGTAATAATTTGATTTGATAATTCTGCTTCATTTGTAGCCTTAGATAAAGCTACACTTTTTGCGATACCTTGTGCTGTTTTATGTGCTTCATTAAATGTTTTTCCTAACGCGGTTGCGCTACCTTTTGCTGTTACGATAGAGTTGAAATTTGTTTTAGAAATTGCAGAAGCTTCTGCATAAGCAGAAAAATCATTTACACATTTTATTGGTTCACAATTTTTCTGTTCAGCTTTTTTTGGTTCAGGTTTTTTTGGTTCAGCCTTTTTTGGTTCAGGTTTTTTTGGTTCAGCCCTTTTTGGTTCAGGCTTTTTTGGTTCAGCCTTTTTTGGTTCAGCCTTTATTGGTTCAGGCTTTTCATCTTCGCACTTTTTGTTCTTCATATATATATATATATATTAGAAAATATATATTAAAAAAGGATTTTTTATTTATTCTACTTTTGATTTTTCAAAAACTTGTATATCTTGAAATTAATTCAGCTTCTTATTCTGTAATAAAACATTCATAAACTGTGCTGGATCTTCTTTATGCGATAAAAATAAATTAGTGATTTCGGCAGGTGAATATAAATATGGTTTTACCTTTTTAATTTTTTTCATATTAGGATCAACTTCGTATAAATGTTTATATATATCTTTTATCATTTCATGAGAACAGTTACCCATATTCACAGGAACATCTATTCTTCCTGGTCTTGTTAATGCTTTATCTAATTTATCATAATGATTTGTTGTAATCACCATAATTCTACCAGGCGTTTCTTCAATTCCATCCCATAAATTTAAAATATCATCTAGTGTAATGGGTTCTTCTATTTGACTTATTACAGTAGTTAACATTTTCATACTATCTGATTCTTTTTTGTCTTTTTCGTAAATATTATGTAATGGTGAAAACATAGGCGAAATTTGTGTTGTATTTTTATCTTTCTCTCTATTTCTTTCTAGGACAATATCACCCTGAGCATCAATATCTTCAATAACTATTATTTTATTTGAAAATCCAATACTATTTTTCTTATTATAATAACTATATCTATCTTCAAAAAAGAACTCATGTAATTGCCTTTGGGTTTTTATTAGTTTTAATGATAAACGCACAATATGTCTATGTGTATAATGGGCTAAACATTTTACGAAGGATGTTTTTCCAGTACCTGGTGGACCATGTAGTGCAAATCCAATAGAATATGGAATCCCTTTACTATAAAACCAATCTTTATTATTAAGAAAAAAATCTAATTTATCTAGAACAACTTGTTTATCTTCAAAAAAAATATTATGAAAAGACCTTGATGTATCAAAAATACTTTCTTTCCAACATGAAAATTGTGATTCAGGGTCACGTTTTGTATTCACAAGTGTATAAAAGAATATTTTATTATTTCTACTTTCTTCAATATATCTAGTATATTCATCTGTAATTTGCTGAATATAATTCATCATTTTACTCAAAGAAGTAGAATAAGAAAAAAGAGTAATTTCAATATTTTCTGTTTTTGTATTTGATTCTTTTTTATCTGAATTGGATTCACTAATGGTTACCTTTGTTAAAGCATATATTTGTAATTCTCTATTAAATAAAAAAGGCTTTTTTTGCGAAACAATAAAAACATCATTTTTATAATTTATTTTTTCAGATTTTTTATCTTCTAAGTCATCAGAATAGAAATCTTTTATTTCATGAATAGTATCATTTTTATCAATTCCGTCTATAATTTCTTTCCATACTGCTTTAAATCTAGTTCCAAATACAGATGAAATGACTGGACTGGCATTATAATTTATTCCTGAACATTTTTTACCATCCATTATAATTACGTTTTTTTGATATACTGTATATTTTATTTTATCTATAATATTCATATTTTCAAAATTAAAACTGAGATTCAAATCATATAATACTTTTACAAAGTAGCTCATAAAAGTTAATAAAATAGTTGTTATTATAGTATCTAAGAAAGGGTCATTAGTCTTTATAAATGAAAATATCTTCATTTTTATACTTTCATTTGCGTTTGTTACAATATCATGAATCATTATAGCTAATAGGTAATTTGTGTTTAAATAATATTTTATATTTATAAAAAATATAAAATACATGGTAAAAAGAGTTAAACATTATTTATGTATTTATATATTCATATATTTATATAATGTCTAGTATTGAAAGAAATAATGAAAATAATGAAACTACTATTGTGAAAGAAGATAATTGTCAATTTATTCATTTTTATGATAATAAACCATTATGTGATGATTTTGTTAATTATGCTAGAAAAATGAAATTAGATATAGGTCATATATGTTGTGGTGGTGAAGGATGTAAAAATAATAATGTGGATAGTATAAGAGCGAATGAAATAAAAAAGGGATTTTTAGCCACGCGTAGTCAAGATATTATGGATAGATGATTGATTTGTTATTCTTAGTTATAATAAAATATATTATAACTAATTCTTTTTTACATTTTTTTATATTTGTTTTTTTTACATTTTTTTAAATTATATCCATTTATAAGGTCCTTCTCCTTTTACATCTGTTTTTGTTTTTAATGGTTCTACGGTTATATCACATCGTTTTCCATGAACCAACCAATAAAATTCACCATTTTCACCATATACTGTAAAAGATTTATTTTTAACTCTTGAAGCATTAAATACATTTATTTTTCCATTATAAATAGGGGTAATTTGAATAGTAAAATCACTTCCTAAGGCTTCTACGTAACTTGGTAAATATATAGTAACATTTTGATTATTTGTAATTTCAGATGTTCCTCTATAATAGATACCTCCTTCTGGTCCTTCTAAACATGCGTGAACTAGGTAATTATTTTCTTTTATAGGATGATCAATGACAAATGTTTTTGCAGCATATGTTAGTTCACTTGTTGAAGTATTATAAAAAAGAGCATTTCCAGTATTACCATTATCATTTTGTATAGGATTTACAAAAAAACCCGTATTTCCAGATGTCAAACTACTACCTGATGCATTAAGAATGATAGAATTTGCATTTTGTCCTGATTCGCCTGCCAAATAACCAATAGCAATACTATTGGCGCCTTGGTTAAGATTCCCGGCTCGTGTCCCAATAGCAACACTATTTGTGCTCTGAGCAGCTGCGCCGGCTTCTGCACCTAAACTAATAGAAGTAGTTCCGACAGCCCAATAACTAGTATTAGTATCCCAGTACAAATAGGCACCGTATGTTGATGCAGTAATATTAAGTGTGCCGGTTGATCCTTGTGGTCCGGTTGATCCTTGTGGTCCTTGGGATCCTTGTGGACCACCTAATGGACCAGTATAACCTTGGGGACCTGTGTAACCCTGAGGTCCACCAGATGGACCTGTTGGACCAGTTGCTCCTTCTGTTGCAAGATCCATACCACCTGCTTGACTTCCTGTTGGTAATCTAATAATACCAATATTATATTTTACACTGTATATTGCTTTTATTTCAGCTGTACTAGGCAAAAAGGTAATTGTATTATCATCACAATCTATATTTGAAGCATGGACATATTTACAATACACATCATCCCATTGATTACCTTTTGAACCTAGGTTGTATGTATTATTTGATGTAGGTACGAGACTGGTACTTATTGATCCATTAACTGTTCCCATAGCTCCCTGTGATCCAGTTCTTCCAGTAAATCCTTGGGCGCCTGCTGATCCTTGGTTTCCTGTGGGTCCAGTTCTTCCAGTAAATCCTTGGGCACCAACAGATCCTTGAATTCCTGTGGGTCCAGTAAATCCTTGTGCGCCAACAGATCCTTGAATTCCTGTGGGTCCAGTAAATCCTTGTGCGCCAACAGATCCTTGAATTCCTGTGGGTCCAGTA
>Ga0114973_10001499_pt1 | contig 17401 bp, 17 predicted proteins | sample M_140807_MF_Meta_FD_87025 | JGI IMG/M metagenome (GOLD analysis project Ga0114973, IMG submission 87025) | Freshwater microbial communities from Lake Montjoie, Canada to study carbon cycling - M_140807_MF_MetaG | ecosystem: Environmental > Aquatic > Freshwater > Lake | place: Lake Montjoie...
CATCGATATCATCGTACCAGTCATCTTGTTCTTGATCATCGGCATATTGATTGTATTCGATGTCCGACAAGTGCATACTGTGTTTGCCGTGATTGTACAAGTCTACAATAACAAATGTGCCGCTTGGGCTAAACTCGTAGATTTCACCGGTCTTGCCTTCAAACTCGTTGGGTGCTGTGACCACCACAGGATCACCTGGGTGTAATTTGTTAGCAGATTCGTCAATGTTTAATAAATCAAATTCATCTTCTGGCCCAGGCTCTGGTGCGGCTTTAGGTTTGGGTTTAGCTTTAGTTTTAGCTTTGGGTGTAGTTTTATTAATATCTAAATCACCAAACGGCGCTTGCACACGCGGAGCCTGTTTAGATGTAGTAGTCCGATTAACTGGTTCTATGTTCAGTGCTTGTGCTGCTTTTGCTGGTAACGCATTTATACGATTTTCTAAATCAGCAATTTGTTTTTTAACTTCGTCTGACTGTGGCTGTTTCTCTAGTTTATTAAGTTGTGTTTCAAGTCCTTGGAGTTTTTTCTCCACTTCAGAATCCACAGCAACCACTGGTGCTGGTGTAGGCTCTGTTGTTTTTGTTTGTGGATCTTTCTTGGTGGACTGTTTAGGACGTGCAGACTGTTTGGTGCCAGTCATTGATTGAATAGTGGTTTGTAAACGATCGTTGGTAGCTTGTATACGAGCTAATTGAGCTTCAAGATTATTATTTTCTGAATCTAACCCGTCAATTTCACGTCCTTGCTCTTGGTCAAGTGATACCAATTGTTTTAAAAGTGCGTCTTGTTTGGTATTGGCACCCTGAATAGCAGCCAATTGTTGATCACTACGAGCTTGATGATCTAACTCGTCCTTGGCCAAGGCTTCAAGATCGCTGCGAGTTGCAGGATGCTTGGCACGTATTTTTCTTAAAGTGTTAGCGGTTTCGGCGTCACCAAACTTTGCATCATCAGAATTTTTTTTTTGAGCCCGTTCTGAAACTGGGCCTACCTTGGGTTCGGCAAATCCTGTCAACTTGGGTTGAAAAGGATCTGTGGGTTGTTTTAACGGTGGACGAGTTTGAACTTTTTTCTGTCCGCCTAACCATAAGGCAAAATTATTACGATTGGCCAAGGTCTGAGTTGCAAACTGATTACGATTCTGACGGCTCATACCTTTTAATTTTACTAAAGTATGGTACAGTTGATTACGCGACATGGTGATTGGCTCGCCGCCGTTCATCCACTTGATTGTAGCAATATCAACATTGTCGTCATGTGCCTTGCGCATTTGTTCATAGGCATATTTGGCCGCGGTTACAGGAGAAATTGGCGTATTCTGTTCCGCAACTGCGGATTCGTATGTTGGGCCAGTGTCATCTTTACCAGCTAACCAATTGGCAAAACTAGTAAATGTTTCCTTGGCTTTACCTAGAGCAGTAGTGCTTGGGGGTGTAGCACCGGCCACACGTTGTTGTGGAGTTACTAGGTCTTGACCAATGCCAGCTTCTACCACTTCGGGCTCACTTGGCACCAGCGGCTTGGTTGTTGTTTTCTTGTATCCAACTGTAGTAGGGCCAGCAGTTGTATGTCCGCCTGCATAATTTGGCTTTGGATCTGCATATTTGACAGAACGATTACGAGCTGCAGCATACTCCGGGGTACCTGGTTGCATAAGACCGACTGGGATTTGATCTTGTTCACCTAGACTACCATATCCCATGCACTCGTCTTTGATTTTGTGAATCTCTTCATATTCTTCTTTGGCTTTTTGGAAATCTTTTACCATGCGATGTTTGGCATAATAGTCCATTTTTTCTTTCAAATGATCTATGCGAGCCTTTTCTAACTTATCAATCGCTTGTTGATGTGGCTCACGTCCTTCGTATATGTCTAACAAATTCATTTATTTTTCCTTAAGCTTCGTCTATGTAATCTGCTGCTTCGTCACGATGACGTTGACGGTGTGCAAACATCTCTAAGGCCAACTCAGCCTCATCCAATGTATTAAAACGTGTAGGCAAACAACGGCCTGCACGGCGTATTTCAAAACCACCTGATTCGTTGCCGTGTACTTCCCATAGGCCACATTCATTGGTAACAGTTTTAACAGGAGCACTTTCTTTCATGCTGACTCCAGGCTCGCCCTCTGGTTGTTCTGCAGGGATCTCACCACTTAGTGCTGATCCCAGTTCGCTGTCTTCCATTTGTTTGGCAACAAGAGTCCTGTCCTTGGTATCTTTTTCTTTGATATCTGTGTCGTCTCGTTTCTTGTCTTTGAGGTCTGTGTCTGTTTTAATTTCATCTGCTATATTGCTTAGATAATCAGCAAATGATTTTTTAACTTTGTCTAGTACATCTTCGGCCACCGCAGTTTCGTCCAGCTCTTCGCTTTCTTCGCAACCGCCTACTAACTTTCCGCCCATTGGATTCTTTGGATCTGTCTTGGCTGTGAGTACTGCTACTGTTTTTGGTTTAAAAGTGGCAGATAATTGATTGACACTGCGTTGATTCTTGTCAAGTCCTTCTTCCAGCATGCGAAGACGTTCTACAATACTGTAAATGTCGTTATGGTCGTGCGCCATTGATCATGCCCTTGCATTTTTCAAATAACTCTTGAGTTGCCACGAATATTTGCCATGACTGCTTTGGCGTTCTGCGGCAAAATTTGCAATGTCTTCACGACCTTCGGCAGTGGCAGCATCAAAAACTTGCTTGCTCATGTCGATCATGGTCTGTGTATCTGCGAGTAATTCTTCTAACATTAAACGGGCACGAGGAACCTTGGTCTGGTCCTGTATTTGACTTAATTCTTGGAAGCGGCTTAGGCTTCCGGGTGCGTATTCTTCTGTGGTACGGATATATTCGGCAATGGGATCTACAGCTGAATATGCATCTTCGTAGATGTTGCTAAAAAACTCGTGTAGTTCACCAAAGTTTGGACCTTCTACATTCCAATGAAAATAGTGAGCCTTTAAATAGTACGAAAATGTACTTGCAAGGTAGGTTTTTAACAAATCTGCTAACATTATTTCTTCCGTTTATATTTTTTGTACTCCGCAGGCGTGTTAGGCGTTGCGTCGTCCGTAGTGTATTTAGCACCACTAAAGAAGTTACCACCATTTCTACTGATCACACCGCCTAAGGGCATGCTAACCGTGGCTATGCTACCGCTACAGGTAGTAGCACTACTAGCACCGCCGTCTTCTTTTAAGTTGACAAATTCATGCAGTCTCATTGCGAATCCTTAATAGGTTGTTTTCTACTGTGCCTGGGCCATAATCAACCCTGATATTGGTCACTTGTAACTGGGCCAAATGCGGCGGAACTAGTTCAAAACGTATGGTATATTCACCGGGTTCAGCTTCGACCTGCATCATTTCTTCAAGACGGGCATCAGTCCAGCGCCAAGTGCGTTCAGCAAACAGTTCGTCATCAAGGTACAAGCGATACGTGGGGGCTAATCCTTCCCACTCGCAATCAACATCTGCTAATACTCGTACAAACTGTTTAGTCATACTGTATTTAGCGGTCGATTATTTGTTGATGTTTTAGGGTGTAGGGTATCGTATGATTAATACACCAGGTTGCGGCGGTGCAAGTGTTCCGCCTGAATTGACATATCCACCACCTGCTCCGTAGCTGTTGTATCCTGGGCTATTGTTGCCAATACTTTTGGGTCCACGGCCAGTGCCTCCAGCCGCATAATAGGTTAGCGTACCTGTGATCGTGCTGGCTATGCCCAATCCGCCTTGTCCGCCCACTCCATCAATACCACCTGTGCCACCTGGACCACCAGCTCCGCCGCCGCCGCCAGGCCCAAATGGAGGATATCCACCACCAGCAGGAGCACCTCCTGGATAGCCTTGCCCAGCAACACTGTTGCCGCCTACAAAACCTTGAAAATTGCGATGCACAGTGCCAGTGACTCCACCACCGCCACCTGATCCACCCGCTTGACCGTTACCCCAGTTGCTGCCATATCCGCCACCATTGGCTACCATGTTTAGGAATGAGCTGTTGTTGCTAACAGCGCCTACTGTGATTGGGTATGTACCAGAAGCTATAGTAACATTGCCTGTTAACACACCTCCAGCACCGCCACCAGCTACGTAGGTACCCACAGGAACGCCTGCACGGCTACCACCAGCTACAAGTAAGTACTGGACATCTGTTAGTGTGCCCCCGGCGACCGTGAGTGTTCCGGAACTAGTGAAAGTTCTAACAGTATAATCACCATCAGTACTTACATTGCCACCTGATACTACAATACTCATTTAACTTCCTTGGTTGATCCAATGTGCCAGTCTTCAACACCGTACTGGGCTTTCATTAGTCTGCGGGCATCTTGCATGTTATTTGCTGTCACTGTGACATCGATATAGCCCACATAGTTAGGTTGTTGGATACGCACAGGTGCTGTCCATAGCTTGTACTTGGGATATATTTCTTTGGCTCTCATCGTCCAGTCCACTTGGCTATCATGCTGACATGTTGGCTACTATAAATGCCAGTACCTGGCCGTGTGCTACGCATACTACGTCGACCGGGCTCTACTGGAAATGTATAACGTGTCCAGGTATCATTTTGATCCACAATCTTATCTCCGGGTTTAGGGCGATATCGGTCAGTATATTCCATAGTATAACCTAGCACTTCTACTCCGGGTATCGAATCTAACATGAGCCACATGGCTTGCCCAAATTTGGTCTGTTGTTCTCCAGCTTCGATTGTGAGTTTTAATATACTGAGAGCAATACCATACAAGGCTTTGCCCATGCCTCGGCCTCGATAGTCCGGATCAGTGACTACAGTTTCAACCCGCCAGGTCTTGAGTGGATCAAGGGTGGCAAACAAATCTAATTCGGCGGCCAAGGTATCGCCATCAAAGATCATAATCTCTAGAAATTCTGGATCTTTCTTGTTCACAGCGTAAGTGAGGCCACTGCCACCAGGTAAGGGTTTGCGATTCTTAGGTGGCTTGGTCATGGGCTCAAGTGTATCTTTGTCGCCCCAACCACCCAGTTCGCTTTGTGGTATTCGGGCTATTTCTTTAACTTGACGAGGTATTTTAAATATGCTGTATAGGATAGGATAGTCTTCATCGCCGGTAAAGTTTTGTTCTACGGGCTTGCGACCACCTTCTCGGGCAATGTGATCTGCAAATACTTGATTGTATACCGCTTCTGGATTCTCGCAATAGTCTGCACTACTTTGGCAATCATCTGTAAAACCTTCGTAGTGTATACGATATGGGCCTACTTCATCCACACCCGCATCATCGGGACTAAGACTATATAAAAAATCTTCGACTTCGGCAGGCATGCGAGCTTCGGCGATAGCTTGTCGTTCTACAGGATTTACACTAACAACTTGACTAGGATCTAATATTACATAACTTGTACTACCTTTGTCTTCGTACTTGTTCTTGTAAGCAATACTATCAAAGCCTAACTCACGTAATTTTTTAATTAGGGCTTGTGCTTGTCTTGGATCACCGGCTAAATGAGTAATTGCTACCATTTCTTCTTGGCTAATAAGTTTGCGGTCTTTAAGATCAAAAGCAAAATGTGTAGGACTGTGTACACCAGCAAAGTCTTTGGCTACAAATGGATTTTTAATATCTAGCACAACTTCATACACACGACCAGGAGTTTTAATTTTCTCTCTACGAGCTTTTTCTTTAAGACGATCTTCTGCGGCTTGTAGTGTACCAAAGTGACTTAGCGGCTTAAAATTTGTAAGCGTAGGTTGAAATGTTCCGTGATAAGCTTCGACGGATTCCATTATGCCGGTAGCACGATGTAAGTAATTACGTCTTAGTTCGTCACTGATTTCATTTACTTTTGCTTCCCAAACATTTACACCAGGACGATGTTTGCCCCAGAATCCAGCACCTGCATCAGTTTGCTGACCACTACGACGTATTTGATATCCGAGACTTTTTACATAGTCATACATGATCTTGGCAATGCCTTGCCCACGGTATCGGTCATCTACTTCTAAATCTTGTGGCAACAATGTATCGCCATCAATTGAAAATAACACATGTCCTAATTCTTTACCGTTGCTGGCGGCCTTAACATATATTACTGTGTTTTCGTCATCATTATCGTCAACATACTCGTCATCTTTTACTTTTTCAAAAGATAAATCTATACCATCGCGATTGGCCCGATGAATTTTAGGCTCTTGGTATTCAAACAAGTCAGGATCAAAGTCATCGGCACTGATAAAGTGTGTAGTGCCATCACGATGCTGTAATTGCACAGCATCGTCCTCTGACTCAACTTGATGTATGCTCCAGCCAAGGCTGTTTAAAACGTGTTCAATTTGCGGTTGTCGATCCGTAGCATTCCACCAACGATTGGCCAGAACAAAAATAGGATCTGGGACATCATCATTGTGGTCACGCTCGGGACTGGGAGCAAATTCTCTTAATCTCATAGGCTGTAGGGATCCATAATAACCAAGTGTCCGTTGTTGCGGCGGCGTATGTTTTCAATCATGCTCAAATCTAAGGATGCAGATCCACCTAGGTGATCTTCAAGATCTTGTGTGGCCATAACAAGCCCATCAACTTCGCCTGGGTCTAATGATTTAGGCAGAGATCGATTTTGTTGGAATGCGTGTATTGCTTGCTCACCACGCGGCACAGCCTTCATTAGGTCTTCTATGTATTCTAACACTTCTTCTTCGTCGGATATGTAGGTCAAATATTCTTGTTCATACACAAAATAAGTTTCATTGCCCACTGGAAATTCACCAGTGTTGTATATGCGTGGATAGTAGGGATTACGTTGATTTCGTACAAAGAAATTGACATATTGTCGGACAACATCTTCACGATGGGTATCACCAAGGCCTACTACTTTGACCACAGTGCCACGCGGACTTTCAAATGCTATTTGATCACGTCCTTCGCCGGCAACTTGATAGCCACGTTTAATAAAGTGTTGCTGTAAGGCATCACTTACATTGAGTTCATCAGGATAGTTGAGCTCAGCAACAAATTCTTGTGCTCTCATAGGTATCCTACCCAAGCTGGTCCGGTATATCCATTGGGATATGCTTGTAAGTTTTGTATGGTTCTGTGCCATCCCTCAACCAAGTCATAGCCGTCGGGCTTTTTCAACATAATAACAGGTTCTCCACTAACACCTTGTTTTTGTATGATAGCGGCCTGTGTGGCATGACGTTCTGTATCTCTTGGAACTTGAAAAGGATTTTTAGAACCGCCTTCTCTTTTACGAATTTGTTCTTGTGTGCCAGGTGTAAAGATGTCCATGGTAATAGGTAGTTGTTCTAAACGCCACTGCTTGACTGGGTATTCTTGTAACAAATGCTGTATATGATATTTTTTTTCTTCAAGTCTAAGATCGTCTGAAACTTTTCCATACAACCAATCTTTAACCACATAGTCGGGCCAATGCTTGGGAACCATGTCGCGTATTAGACGCCATGCCCCACCTTGATACTCGACTATAAACTCGTTAAATCTCATTTAGCAGTTCCAGCGACGGCGTGCCTTACAGATAGCTTTGTCTGGAGTCTTGGCACAGCTGATATTGTGCATTTTCATTTGCCCGCGGCTACGACTGCAATAACTCTTACGTCGCTTGGAGGCTTTTGAACCTTTTTTAAGTTTACTAGGTTTAGTAGTAACTGCCGTCTTTAGTTTAGATCCAGGGTGCTCTCTGCGATAAGCATTCACTGCCTTCTGACTCATACCATCTGTTTTATCCTTCTTGTTGGCTTTTTGCCAATCTTCCATTACTGGTGTTGTGACAGCAAACACATATAGTTCGTCGTCGGATAGACTTTCTAAATCTTCCCAGATCACTTCAGCATCTACACCATTGCGTTCAGCAAGCATATTAATGTTTGACTCAATGAGATCAAACTCTTCATTTACTGTGTCAACTATACCATTTTCATGCTGACTAATCATATAGTCCATGACAGCAACTACCATACCTTTGGCCTGTGCTATTTTGGCTTGACACCACTCTGGTAAATTTTCATCATCGTAGATGGCTTTTTCTAAATGGGTACTGACTCGCTGTATAGTTTGTAGATCATTTTTAAACATACCGGCTTCGTCATTGTACTCACGATCAAAATCTTCTTCAATACTTTCATTGGGCACACAGTTGTTTACACGAACGCCACCTTTGATCTTGGTGCCTTCTTTGTGCTTGCCCTTCCAGCACTTGGGATCCAAGCGTTGTTTAACTGCTTCTGTGGTAAATTCACTAAATTTCATTTTTTCTTTCCTCTACGCATATTTAACTGCCAACGTGCCAATTGCCCTTTACGACCTTTGGCATGGCTTGCTTTTTCCAACTGGGCCATTGTAGCACCTTTGGGTATTCCGTGACGAACGCTATCTCCAGGACGACCTGGGCCCTTGCCATCAGCAAAGTTTTCTGATAACCCACGGACTGATATATTATGTCCAGTGCTACGTTCTAGTTCATTGGCACGAGCATCGGCCTGTGACCATGGAACATTGTCCATTCTGCTGATTTCGCGTCCTAGTGTAACATCATATATGCTCCAGCTACCTACTCTATTGGTAGCATCCGCAGGCTGGTTAAAGTTTTGTGCCACATCAGGGGTAATGTCTTTGATAGGAGTGCCAGCATTCATTTTGGGACGCATACTAAACAAGTTAGGTTGTTCTGCGTTCACACCCGCTAACCAATTCTTGGTGTATTCCCAGGCCTCTTCTTTAGTATCAGCATCAAATTTATGCACCACATGGCCAGTTTCGCGCTCAAATATTTCCCATACAGGAACACCGTCAGGTGTTGTTGCCTGTGCGGATTTTGGTTGTTCTGCTTGCTGAGGACGAATTTCTAAATCATCGGCATTCTTAAAGTCGTGTAGTACAGCTACCTTCGCTAATAATTTTTCAGCCTGTGCCTTATCAACTCTCAGGATATTATCAATTACACGTCCAGTTGGTTTGTAAATGACATCCCAATCGCTTTTCTGTGTTGGCTCAACAATACGCTTGGCCAACTTGGCACGTGGAGTCATTTTAGCAGGATCTTCGTATGGGCGAACATTAAAACCAATGCCTTGATCCACATACTTGTCGTATACCGCATCAGCTACTTCGCCTTTGCTCTTGCCTTTGACTATTTCAAGAGTCTTGCCAGTGTTGACATCATACACTTCCCAGTCTTGCTCGCCCATGTTGACCAATTGATACTCACCGGTATCAAGGGCTTCGCGACCGTACTTGCTCCACACAGCATTTTTAACTTGATCTTCTGAGTATCCGTTCCATTCAGCACCAGGAACTGGCTCCCACACACCGTTGACTTTTTGATATAGTCTGAAACGTTGATTCATTTTCTTTTCTGTGCCGATAGTCTTTTCAGCCCACCGTTTCTTGAGTTGTTCTGCTGTGAGTTCACCAGCGGCAAACTGACTGAACAAGGCCAGTTGGCTATCGCCTTCAGGAGCAACTAACTTGTATAACTTTTTGGCATACTCTCTGCGTTCTTCGGCAGGATTGGCTGCCAAGCTCATGGCACGGGCAAAACGCAACATAGTGCTGGATAGTTTTTCAGGGTCAGCATTTTCTTCTGCCAGCCAATCACCACCAGCACTACGGAATTCAATGTAGCCTTGTTGTATGTGAGCACTAGTATACTTGCCTGTGCCTACACCTTTTTGTAGTTCTTTGTGTGCCAACTCAAGCAGGCCGTGTTGCATGAGTTTGATCACACTCATTGGATCACTACGACCACCTTTGATATTTTCTTTAAACTTGCTCATGGCTGACTTGGTGTAAGTATTGGCTTCGCGACCAAATGATCTTAGCACATACTCGTCGCCTAGGAACAAGATCAGTTTCAAGTAGTCAACATCACCACCTTTGAATGGAACACTAACGCCCATGTGTAGACCGGTTGAGCTGTTGGTATAACAGTTACCCTCAGGAGAGTTGGCCCAATCACATACCTGTTCTAGTTTTTCCAATGCTTGTTCTAAGGGCAATGGAGGACTTACAATTTCCAAACCAAAATCTTCACTGTCGTCTGGTTGTAAACTGGTATCTGGTTCTACAATCCATAAGCCTTCTCGGCGTGGAGTACTGTGATAGTTGCTACTTACTTTGACCGGCATGTCTATGGCACTGTGTAGGCTGTCGCCAATTTCATCCCATTCACGACTTCCGCCATTACTGCCACTACCGGTCATGTAAGGCCAGTCTAGGTCGTATTCGTTGGCCACATCACTCATCCAGCGTAGGCCTGCATCATTAAAAAATCCTGAATCGTCGTCTATCTGATAATTGTCACGGAAATCATCTAGGGCGGCATCCCAATTAGCACCTTGTTTACGAACTTCGTCGGCTATTAAATCGTCTAATAGGCCTTCTGCTTCCTCTTGTGCGTCCAAATACTTTTGATATAGTGGATTTTCTTCTGCGTATGTTTGTTGTTCTTTAGTGCTTGTAAATTTAGGTGCCCGCTCGCCAGCATTGATGATGTCATTCATTTCATCATCAGTCAAATCCAACAGGGCCAACTGTTTTTGTATTTCGTTGTCAAGATCCCAATCACCTTCATCAACAAGAACTTTACGGATCAAGTCTTCAGCTTCATCCGCGAAGTCTTTCTGCATTTGCTCGTCGTACCATTCGTAATACTGTTCATCAAGTCCTTCTTGTAGGCGAGCTTCTTGACGTTGCGTCAATCCACCGTATTCACCATTATTAAAAAAGTCTAGGATTTGTTGGATGCTACGGCAACGCTCGTCCATGTCATAGTCAGGTTCCATGTCGTAGTCACTATCGTCGCCGCTGTTGGTATCACGGAAAATTAACTCAGCTTCAAACCCAGCACGGATGCCAGCAGCTTCGGGACTCTTGGCCCACTTTTGTAATGCTGTCGGGCTCATTTTGACTTCGTCTAGTACCTCTGTGGATTCAACCACGGACTGTTTGCCGCCGATTATCCACACCGTGGCAGGTATGTTCATCGACAAGTTGGCTGTGCTGAGTCTGCGATTACCTGCCAACAACCACGGACCTTTGGGAGTTTTGACCACGATAGGCATGCGCACACGCCCAGCCTTAAACTCGGCATTGGCTCGTTTTATCTTTTCTGGATTGTTGGCAAAATCCTTGCGGAACTGGTCAGCATCATGATAGGCATTCCTTATCTGTCCATTTTGATGTGGCGGAACCACCATGGCTCGGCCACCTCTTACTGCCTGTAGCCAGATCTGTTTGTTGGGAAAGTTCTTGATCAAAAACTCTTTGACATCTGGGTCGATCGCCTGGTTGATTTGACTTTCAACCTCATGCCATTCATAATCAAAGTCAGGTTGTATCCATTGTATTTTTTGTTGATCTTCGGCCACCTGTTGATTAAACATCTTATAGCTTCTTACATACTCTTGTTCTTTTCTTGTCAATGGGCGACCCATTTTGTGCTTGGCTAAAATAAACTTGTAATATTGTTCAGCATCTTTGATTTTAGAAATAGGAGCATCGATACCTTCTTTGGCCAGTTGAAACTCCAGCATCAACTCTTCAAACAGACCATTTGGATTAGCAACCTGTGGAACGCCTTGCTTGTTTGTTTTAAGATTTAATTTGTTGGCTTCTTTGCCTAGTTGTCCGGGACGGATGTCTTTGGTAAGTGCCATGCTGAATCGTGGATCTTTGGCCTGCTTCTTGGTAGGGATGTATCCTGACGCACCTTCCTCTAATTCAGTTTGGCCGGCATCAAACAATTCTGGGTGTAAGCGACCATAGTCACGCATGAGTATACCGGCACGGGCATTGGCTTCGTTTTCGTATGGACTTCCTGTTTCGCCAGCATCGCTAGGAACTGCTTCACGTTCGTGTTGATGTTTGTGTGTAAGTTCATGCGCCACTGTGCGTAGCACATCCATGATATGACGTTGACCAAATGCTACTTCAAGTAAATGTGCGTCGTTGATATAACGACCAAATGTTCGGTTTACTACCGACCATTGCGGGTCACGACGCAACTTGACTGTGGGCATTGATTTGATTTTTAATTCTGCCACACAGAACCGGATAAAGTCTTTTAGGATTTCTTCATCTGACAAAGACGGTGCATCAACTTCAGTTGTTTGTTCAACTACTGGGTCAGCTTCTTCATGTTTAAATCCATATGTAAACACGCTATGTGGTTGTCGACGTTCACGTAAACTTAGTTCTTGATCTTTAGCCGCATTACGAGCATCATATAGTTCTTTAATCTTGCCTTGTGTACGGAGCATCTTAAATGCCAAATTTTCCGGACCAAATTCGCCGTGCTGTTCAAGTCCAGTCTGTCGCATCTTTTTAATCTTTTCAGCCATACGAGTCATACGAGTTAAACTACCCGACGCAATGGCCTTTTCAATTTGATGTCCTACAGTTTTAAATTTATTCTCAGTGCTAGTATCATCCACTGCTGACTTGACACGACGCGGAACTTGAATCCAATCATCGTTTAATATGCTGTAGATACCTTGACTAATGTGTGGTTGATTTGCGTCTTGAACATATAGTTCAACATCGTATCCGCCAATTTTAATATTGTGTTGTTCGTTGTATTGAAACTTCTTAGCATCAAATAACTCACGATATACCGGATCGTTGGGAATTTTAACCACAAGGTGTAGATCAATATCCGAGTTAGGAGTATATGTATAAGCTGCATTACTGCCACTAATGGTTATGTCTTGTAGATCTAAATCTGTTACCCCTAGAAACTCGCGAAAATCTTCAGCTATCATTAATAACTGTGCCTTAACTTCCGGCTTTAAATGCTCAGTAGAGTCCCATAATTTAGGATTTAATCGATCATTGAACTTGACTGCGTCGTCAAGGTTATAGGAATCTAATTCTAGAATATTCATGAATGTATTTATTGGATAAACAAAAGCCGCTGTCAAAGCGGCTCGTGTTATCTTGGGTTATTATATTACTTCTTTTTCTTTTTGCTACTGGCCAATACAGAGGCTTCTGCTGGTTTGTTATCAACCGGTGCAGCCACTCCTGTTGGACCACCCAAGGCCACATTGTTGTTTAGGGCCAGTGAATGCAGATCTTTGTACAGTTGATCTTGAGTCTGATAGTCAAACACATAGGTTCCTGTATGCTTAAGCAAGATGCGTTTGTCTACCCAGATCTTGCCGCCTAAATCGCGGAAGTTTTCACAGAATGTCCAGTCTTCACTGTAGTAACGATTCTCACGTACTGCTGTGTCAAAGTAGGTCTTCATGTAAGGGTTTAATTCTGCCGGCAATCCAATGTCGTTGGCAAATGGTTTAGTAGCTGGATGTGCGTTGAGCTTTTCAAATACCGCACGTTTGATCAACATAAATCCTGTGCCTGTTTTGCTGACTTCTTGCAAGCCTTCTGGACCTTCTTCGGCACCATCAAAGCCGTTTACGCACCACTTGACTGGTAAAGATTTCATTGGGTATAACCCACCGATAACGTCTACGTCACGATTCAACATGACTAGCAAATGCCATGGCTCCCAGCCAATGTCAGCGTCGATAAACATCAAATGTGTGGATTCTTTGTTGTGTAGGAATTTAGCTGTGAGTGTGTTTCTAGCCCTGCTAATAAGACTTTCGTTGGTCATGGTTTCCATGGTCCAGTCAATGCCCAACTGACGGCAAGTGTTGGCCCATTTGATATAGCTCATAAAGCATGACTCTGTGAGCATGCCACCATAACAAGGCATACAAATATGCACTCTAGTGGTTTTCAAAAAGTCAATGTTTACTTGGATTTGTTGTTGTCCTGGCTGTGGTTGCTCAGTAACATCGTTTACCTTTGCACCAGGTGTTTGTGTTGTGGGTGTTGCTTGGTTTTCAGCCATGGGTTCCTCTATTAAAGTGTCTGATATTTAATAGAGTTTAACACACTAGGTTATTTTTTTCCTAGTGTTTTTTTCGTCGATATAATCAACAATGACAGGATCTTGAAAGTTTGGAACGATCCGACGTACTTGTGCCAGTTGTTCGCGTAGATGTGTGATTTTTGCCAGCAAGTGTTCTTTGCGTTCACGCATTACGTTCACAGGATTATCACCAGCAAATACTGCTTCTTGTCCGTAAATGATTCCTTCACTAGGTTCATTTACACCCAAGCGTTGATCAAATACAGCCTTTAACTCTGGGTCTGGTGTGCCATACAGGTCCATGATAATTTGCAAGCGATCAGTGTCATTACCGTCGCGATACAGTTTACGGATTTGGCTAGCACTGTTGGCATCTGCACCTTTAACTCGAAAGTTCACTGTGGGAGTTATAGCAACATATCCATGCTTGGTCATGGGTTTCATGTCTTTTTTGTTGTCTGGTACAGGCTGTAAGTAACCGGGCGAACCATCTTTCTTTGGAGCAAAGTTAAATCTTTCAGCATCCTTGGCACTGACAGCAAATATCAAGGCGGTGTTGGCTTTTTCTTCGTCTGATAACACGGATGTAATTTCTGTTGCCTGATACGGATTCTTTACATTGACCACGTGACTGGCAGGAACACCTAATTTAGTGGCCATTTTCACTTTGTCACCGAACTCAAACGGACTGGTCTCAGGATCTTGGACATTACTGCTAGCAATGTACACATTGTTTTCGCCAAACTGTTTGGTCAGCCAATCATAGCTGGCCATATGACCTTGGTGGAATGGATGGAATCTGCCGGGATATATTACAAGATAGTTCATTGTAACATATTTATGGTTACATGTGCTCTAGGAGCCACAGGTACATGGGTGTAGAGAATTTAAGACTCACAATGCCATTGCAACCCATTTCACCGTAAAACTTATCCTGGGTTAATTGTCCGGTTCCATTAAAATCATGGGTGTATGTTGATTGTTCTGTGATTATGTGCCCGAGTTTGATTTCATCAAATGCTAAATCTGTAACAATTAAATTAGCATCTGCAACAATATTGCCGGATTCGTCTATTTGAGTATGATCCAACGTTTTATTTTTTAGTACAAATCTAAGCTCGTGTTCACCATCGTCGTCGGCAATCTCTACAACAATCTGCTGTTGAGCTAGCATATGTTCAGTGTCAAAAAACTTTTGATCATCAACCCAAGCCTCAAAACCTAATGTTGCACTCGGGTTGGTTGTATCTAGAATGCAGGAAATTGATACAGTATTAGACATTTAATATGCCGCGGTGATGGTTATAGTTCCAGAGGAAAATTCGGTAATTTCAGCTCGCAACCAAGTAAAATTACCTACAACATTTACCGGAATAGTTCCTGTATCAGCGGTACTACCATCACCATATGTGGCCACTTCAAACCATGGAGCAGATTCTTTAAGATCATTCAAAGTTGCCTGGATGGTTATTACGCCCACAAAATCTTGCAAGCGATATGTAATAGTCTGTAGTGCGCCTTGCCCACCATAATAGTTGGCCGCAGGCACAGCATCGCTGTACCAATCTTGACTGCTACCATCGTAGTTGCCTGAGGCTGTTCCGTAGGTTACATCATCTATCAGGGTTTGTGTAGTATATGCGGTCATGCCTGTTTGATTTCCACTAGGGTACCAGCACCAGCTAATTCAGCTACCACTGCCTCCAATTGAGCCACAACATCGGCTTCCAATAAAACGTGTGTAGGAGCGTCGTCTTTGATCAATTGACTAACTGTGATTACCAGGGTTTGTTCGTTGATTTTTGCCATGTAATTATTTAGCCTGTATTATTTGTTGAGTTTTTCTTATAATTCCTGGATGTACTAGAGCCAACATAGTTAACCACGACACATCGTCGTGATCTACAAAAAAATAGTCTTGTGTACGGTGGAATGGGCCAATGGTCCACTCTGCCAGGGCTGGGCTAATTCTGATACCAGGTTGCTGATTGGTTAAAAAATTAATTAAATTATGTTTTTGTTGCTCGGTAATTTTGGTTATTTTTAAATAACTGCGATAATTGTGTTTAGGATTCTTTAACCGGATAGTATTTTTAGGACGATCAACCACAGCTTCGGTATATCGCTTGCCGGTCAACATACGTAAGGGTTTTAATTGACCGATCAACGTTAAATCATTAGTGTACACCCAGCCATAGTTGGTACTGACTACTAATTTAAGATCTGCGCCACTGTTGCGTAGAATGTCAGCAAAGTCATACAAGTTTTGCTCAACTTCTTCGGTAATTTCATTCCACCGATGTGTCAAAATAGTTTGTTGAGCATTGTGTTTCTGACCTATCGTGACCCATCGTTGTTGTGCAACTTCTCGCCACTGTTTGCGCCGATCCAACATGACACGAATGCGGGCACAATCAAGTTCCTGTTCTCGCAGGCAGCTAATTTCTGCCAAGCCAAAACTGATACAGTATTGAAAACGATCGTAAAACAACCGATCCTTTACAATGGTTTTAAACTTCAGGGTCAAGGACTATGTATCCATCTTCAGTTACCACTGCTGTACCGGCTGAAAATTCTGTTACAAATTCAACTGCATCGTCTTTCATTACAGCATGCATGGTACAATTCTCCAAGCGATCAAACAAAATCTTCTTACTCAACGGAACCCGTATCAGTTCATCAATCTTGCGTCCCAGAGGTCTAGCACCCATCTTTGAATCGTAACCCTTGTCGGCCAACATGTCGATCACCGGTTCTGACAATGTCAATTGAATATTTTTATTCATCAGGCTAGCTTTGAGTTCGTCTACAAATTTCAACACCACTTTCTTGATAGCCAGGGTATCCAGCTTGTTGAACTTGCACACACAGTCAATACGATTGCGTAGTTCAGGCTTAAAAAACTCTTTCATGGCCTTGTCTTCACTGTCGGTTTTTTCTAGTGCCTGACCAAAGCCAATGTTGTTGTTTTCGTTGTCTCTGGCACCCAAGTTACTGGTCATGATAATGATGCAGTTTTTAAGGTCCACGGTTTTACCAGCACTACTTGTAATTCTAGCTTCATCTAACATCTGCAACATGATGTTGATAACGTCTGGGTGGGCTTTTTCGATTTCATCAAACAACAAGATGCTGAATGGATGTTTACTTACATCACTAATTAACTTACCGCCACCTAGGTTGCCATCTTCAAATCCCACATAGCCGGGAGGAGCACCAATCAATCCTGACACAGTATGACGTTCTTGATACTCACTCATATCGTATTTGAGCAATTTCATATCTAAATGCTCGCCGAGCAACTTGGCCAATTCTGTTTTACCTGTACCCGTGGGCCCTAGAAACAGGAAGCTGGCAATAGGACGTTTGGCATTGCCAATGCCTGAGAAGTTGATGTACACTCGCTCTAGTACACGATCCACTGCAGCATCTTGTCCATACAACTTCTGTTTGATATTGCTTTCTAATTCTATAATCTTGGCACTGCTTTCATTTTCTAATCGATCCATAGGAACATCTGTGAC
>Ga0114973_10001500_pt1 | contig 17400 bp, 10 predicted proteins | sample M_140807_MF_Meta_FD_87025 | JGI IMG/M metagenome (GOLD analysis project Ga0114973, IMG submission 87025) | Freshwater microbial communities from Lake Montjoie, Canada to study carbon cycling - M_140807_MF_MetaG | ecosystem: Environmental > Aquatic > Freshwater > Lake | place: Lake Montjoie...
AAATCGAAGAATCGGTCGGTTTAAGAAAAAGCCTCGGGGACGGCTACTTACCTGTAGGCGAAGGCTCTGGAGTGACGTTGTCCCTCCGGCCTTTGCTCCCTTCCCCGTGTCGCAGCCAAGAGGCGGCAGGGGAAAGCCCCCCGTGATGAAGACAGCGAAAGGATTCCCCACATGCCCAAGCCGACCGCCGAGCCCGCCGCCCCGAAGCGGATGTCACTCGCCCAGAAAATCGCCCTCGCCGGTGGAGCAGGCGCTGCCATCACCGGCATCGTTGCTCCGCAGTCGGCCGAGGCTACGCCGATCCAGTCGACCACGGTGCCTCTCACACCCACCGTGGGTGATTACACGTACTGGGACGTCGACGGCAATGGCACCGACGACTTTTCGATGTACGCATACTCGTCGCAGTCGAGCTGTTACTTATCGCAAGACCCCTTCGTGTCGGGCCAGCCCGGCAACTTGTCGGGCCGGTTCGTTTTTCCTCAAAACGGAGTTCCGAATCCGGCGGACAACACGATCGCCATGACGAAGCTCTCGGCAGGGGTGGCCATTGGCTCGAACCTCGGCACCGCCAACCGGTTTATCTCTGGCACGCTGGGTTTCGGGATGGTGACCCAAACCGCGATCAGCCCGGAGGCCGCCGCCAGTGGATGGGCGCTCGGAGACATCGGCTACTTCGGCTTCAAGTTCACGAATTCGAGCGGCGTCCACTACGGCTGGGCGCAGATCGACATTCACGGGCAAACCGGTGGCTACGCATTTGGTGAGGCCTTCACGATCACCAACGCCTACTACGAAAGCACCCCGGGGGCCTCGATCAACGTTTGGTGACACCGGCACCGCTGTTCCCGAAATCGACCCCGCCTCGGCCGGAAGCGTGATGTCGCTGGTGATCGGGTCGCTGGCCATGCTCGAGCGCCGCCGGAAGCTCCGTGCGGTCGATGCCTCCCCCACCACGGTCTCCGCCTGATCGCCATGGAAAAGAAACGTCGCGTCCTTCTCATCGGCTGGGATGCGGCGGACTGGAAAGTGATCTCACCCCTGGTCGACATGGGGCTCATGCCCCATGTCGGCCGGCTGGTGGAGAACGGCGTGATGGGAAATCTCGCCACGCTCCAGCCCCCGCTCTCGCCAATGCTCTGGACGAGCATCGCCACCGGAAAGCGCCCCCTCAAGCACGGGATCCACGGCTTCTCCGAGCCCGATCCCCATTCGGGCGGCGTCCGGCCAATCACGAATCTCTCCCGAAAAACGAAGGCCGTCTGGAATATCCTCAACCAGACCGGCCACACCTCGCTCGTCGTCGGCTGGTGGCCAAGCTCCCCCGCCGAGCCGATCCGCGGCGCGATGGTGTCCAACCACTTCCAGCAGGCGGTCGCCCCGCTCGGCAAGCCGTGGCCTTTGCGAGCAGGCACCGTCCACCCGCCGGAGTTCGCCGAGGCGCTCGCGCACCAGCGCCTCCATCCCCATGAGCTCGACGGTGATCTCCTCCGGCACTTCGTCCCCAAGGCCCCGGAGATCGATCAGGAGAAAGACAAGCGGCTCGGTACGCTCGCCAAGCTGATCGCCGAATGCACCGGGATCCATTGGGGGGAGACACCTGTTTGAGAAGGTGCCCAACTGGGATTTTGCGGCGGTCTACTTCGACGCCATCGACCACTTCAGCCATGGCTTCATGCAGTATCACCCGCCGCGGCTCGAGTGGGTGAGCGAGCGCGACTTCGAGCTTTACAAAGAGGTCGTTAACTCGGCCTACTGCTATCATGATCTCATGCTCGGCAGGCTCCTTGAGCTTGCCGGTCCCGAGACGACCGTGATCCTCGTCAGTGATCACGGCTTCCATCCCGATCATCTCCGCCCGAAGAGCGTACCGAACGAGCCGGCCGGCCCGGCAGCGGAGCACCGCGATTACGGGATCTTTGTCGCCAGTGGGCCGGGGATCAAAAAAGACGAGCTCCTCTTTGGCGCCTCCCTCCTCGATATCACCCCCACCCTCCTCTCCCTCTTCGGCCTCCCGGTGGGGCGCGACATGGATGGCCGGCCGCTGCTGTCGATCTACGAGGCGGCCCCCGCAACCGAATACTTCGATTCCTGGGATGCGGTGCCTGGCGACGACGGCTGCCATCCCCCTGACACGCAGATCGATCCTGTCGATGCCCAGGAAGCGATCCGGCAGCTGGTCGATCTCGGCTACATCGACGAGCCGAGCGAGGATGCGGCCGAGGCGATCGCCGAGACAACCCGCGAGCTGCAATACAACCTCGCCCGCTCCTGCGTTGATGGCGGGCAGGTCGCCCACGCGGCGGCGATCTTCGAGGAGCTGTGGGACACGTTTCCAGACGAGAGCCGATTTGGCGTCCATCTCCTCCAGACCTACCTCCAGCGGAAAATGCCGATCGAGGCCCGGGCCACGCTCACCAAGCTCCGCACGCGGAAACGCGAGGCGATGGAAAAGGCAAGCGAGATGGCGAAGACGCAGCTGGCCGAGTGGAAGGAGAAGTTCCCGGCCCCGGCAGACGCTCCAGCCAATGCCGAAGGCATCGACTGGGAGCAGATCGACGAGCGGGCGAAGCGCCGCTTCTCGAAGCTCAAGCGTACCGGCGGCATCAATCTTCACACGCTTGCCTACCTCGAAGGGAGCGTGCTGGCGCTCGAGGGGCGGCATGAGGAGGCGATCGAGACGCTGGCGCTTGCCGAGAAGGTGCAGACGAACAACCGCCCCTCGCTCCTCCTCAAGCAGGCCGACGTTTTCCTGCGGACACGAGACTGGCCCCGGGCCGAAGCCGCCTTCAGGGCCGTGGTCGATCTCGACCCGATGAATGCCCACGCCCATTTCGGATTGACGCGGGTCGCGTTCCACCGGCGCGATTGGCCAGCCGTGGTGAGCGAGGCGCAGACGACGATCAGCCAGTTCTATAACTACGGCCCCGCCCATCATCTCCTCGGACTTGCGCTCTGGAAGCTCGGGCGCACCGACGATGCCTTCACGGCCCTTTCCAAGGCCGTCGAGGTCAACCCGATCTTTCCCCTGGGCCACCGTTCGCTCGCCCGCTTCCACCGCCTCGTCCGCAGGGATCTTCCTGCCAGCCGCCGCCATCAGCACCTCGCCCGTGAGGCGCGGCAGGTCGCCCCCGGGATCAACAGCCCCCTCTCCGGCACCGCGCATCCCGAGGAGATCCGCGATCGTTTCCGCTCTTCGCAAGGCGACGACACCTGGACGCCCTCCAAGGCTCCCCATCCGCTCCCTCCCCGCGCCGAGACGGTGGTCGTGGTGACGGGGCTGCCGCGGTCGGGCACCTCGATGATGATGCAGATGCTCGCCGCGGGGGGCGTGCCGGCCTTCGCCGACGATCATCGCCCCGCCGACGAGAGCAACGAGCGCGGCTATCTCGAGCACACCCTCGCCCGCCGGCTCGCTGTCGAAAGCTCGTGGGTGACGCAGGCCCGCGGCCAGGCGGTGAAGGTCGTGGCGCAGCTCGTGCCCCATCTCCCCCGGCATGAAAAATATCGGGTCGTGATGATGCACCGGCCGCTCGCGGAGATCGTCGCCTCGCAGAAAAAGATGCTCGGTAGGCTCGGCAAGGATGGCGGGCGGATCACTGACGGGGCGCTGGCGGAAACCTTCGCCCGTCAGGTGAGCCAGGTGCGCTCAATGCTCGTGCAACTGCGGAAGGAGGGGATCGTCGATGTCCTCGACGTGAAGTATCACGACGTGCTCGAAAGCCCCGCCACGATCGCCACCCGCCTCGCCACCTTCCTCGGCGCCGGTTTCGATGCCGCCAAAGCCGCCGCCGCCGTCGACCCGAGCCTGCGGCACGAGCAGGCGTGAGGCGCCAGGGTCTCTTCAGAGCACCCGCCACCAGGGAACGGCGAGGATGCTTGGGGCGAGCCACTGGATCGTCTTGCCGGCATGGAGCAGGAGCCCTGCCCGCGCGGTCCTGCCATATTCGGACCGGAAGGCGAGGAGGCCGGCAGCGTCGGCCAGCCGCGGCCGGGTCGTCGCCTTCACCTCGATCGGAATCAATCGCTCCCCAGCTTCGACGACAAAATCGACCTCCTCGCCGGTGACGGTGCGCCAGTAATGGAGATCGATCCTCTCCTCACTCGAATCCCGCCAGGCCAGGAGGTCGTTGAGGATCATATTCTCGAGATGCGCTCCGCTGGGTTCGTCGCTCCCTGAAAGATGGAGGGCGACGCCGGTGTCGCCCCAATAGAGCTTGGGCGACTTGATCAGCCGCTTGGTGCGATTGCGAGCGAACGCCGGAATCCGTAGGAGCAGATAAGACGTCTCGAGCAGATTGAGATAGCGGTGGACGGTCGGCTGGGGAAGTGCGACGTCGCGGCCGAGCTCCGTCTGATTGACCATCTGGCCGAGACGGTGGCAGGCAGCCCGCATCAGCCGGCGAAAGTCGGGGAGCGCCGTGATCGACGCGAGATCCTGGAGATCGCGTTCAAGGTAGGTGCGGACATAGCCATCGAACCAGATCGACCGCTCCCGGTCGGTGCGGAGATGGAGGGCCGGAGTAGGAAAGCCTCCCCGTCGTGTCAGTCGCTTCCAGTCTTCCGGCTCGGCGTCGTGGTCACCGAGCACCTCGCGCCACGACGCATCCTCCGCCGCCAACAGCTCCGGCCACAGCCCCCCCCGGCCAGCCCCCGCCTGCTCGCGACGCGTCATCGGCCAGAGCGTGAGATAGCTCGCCCGCCCGGCGAGCGACTCCGACACGCCGCGCATCAGAAGGAGGTTCGCCGAACCGGTGAGGAGGAACCGCCCCGGCACGCGCTGCTTGTCGATCGCCCGCTTGATCGACCGGAGGAGAAGGGGCTCGCGCTGCACCTCGTCAATGGTCAGGCGCGTCTCCCCGCCAACTAGCGCCATTGGGTCGCGCCGGACGAGGTCGCAGACATCGAGATCGTCGAGCGTGGCATAGTGCCGCTTCCCTGCCACCGGCTCCTGCACGAGCGTGCTCTTACCCGCCTGACGGGCCCCGCTCACGATCACGGCGGGCATCACCCGCAACCGCTCGCGGAGTGCCCCCGCGGCCAGTCGCGGAAGTGTGTTTTCATTCATGTGGTGAATGATAATCATTCACGCCGTGAATGGAAGTCACTTGAGGACCGGAAGAGCGGCTCCTTGGCCAAGACGCGCTCCCTCACGCGATCAGCCCCGGGATCAACACGCCGCCGTCGGAGAGGGTGACCGGGCGGCCGAGGGGATCATTGACCTCCGTCCGCGAGTCGATGCCGAGGAGCCACAGCAGCGTGTGGCGGAAGTCGGCAATGCTCACCGGATCGCGCGTCGGCGCGGCCGCCTGGGCGTCGGTGGCGCCGATCACCTGCCCGGCCCGAATCCCGGCCCCGGCGAAAAGGATGCACTGGGCCATCGACCAGTGATCGCGCCCGGCCTGGGCGTTGACCTTCGGCGTTCGCCCCATCTCCCCCATCATCACGACGAGCGTCTCGTCGAGGAGACCGCGGGCGTCGAGATCGTCGACCAGCGCCGCGAAGGCCCGGTCGGCCGGCGGGATGAGATCAGTCGAGAGCGACGGGAAACAGTTGAAGTGGACATCCCAGCCGGGGGCGTCGATCCCCACAAACCGACAGCCCGCCTCGACGAGCCGCCGGCCGAGGAGCGCGCCCTGCCCGATCTGCGTCAGGCCATACTCCTCGCGGAGCTTCTCGGGCTCGTCCTGAATGCGAAACGCCGCCCGGGCCTGCGGGGAGGTGATCAGATCGTTGGCCTTGCGGTAATAGGTCGCCATCGCCGCCGAGCGGCCGGAAAGTGGCAGCGCCCCCCGGTCGGCTTCGAGCCGCTCGAGCAGATCGCGGCGCCGGGTGAGCCGAGCCTCCGAGAGACCAGCCAGCCGACCGAGATCCTTGACCTCGAAGTCAGGCTGGCTCGGATCGGCCTCGATCACGAACGGGGCATGCTCGGGCCCATAAAACCCCGGGCCACCGGCCGACATCGGATGGGGGAGATTGACATACGGCGGCACCGTGCCGGCCGAGCCACACTCGCGGGCCACGATCGAGCCGAGCGAGGGGAAGTGTTCGTTCGTGGGAACGGGATACTCGCCGTCGGCAAAAGGGGCGCGGCGGCCAGTCATGACGTAGTGGTAGCCGGTGGCATGGCCGTTGTCGGCGTGGGTGTGGCTGCGGACAACGGTGAACTTGTGGGCGATCCGCGCCGAGCGCGCACAGTGCTCAGTGAAGATCGTCCCCGGCACCGACGTCTGGATCGGCTTGAAGGGGCCGCGAATCTCGGCCGGCGCCCCCGGCTTCGGATCCCACATGTCCTGCTGCGGCGGGCCCCCTTCGAGGAAGATGAAGATCACGTTCTTGGCGCGCGGCTGGGGCGACCCCGGCAGGCGTGCTTCTTGCGCCCGAAGCAGCCCCGGCAACGCAAGCCCCGACAGCCCTCCCCACAGCCCGGCCGAGCCGAGGCGGAGCAGATGCCGGCGCGAGACGCCGTCACAGCGCCGCCGTGCGGGCGCGCCGATCGCGAATGTTTCCATCGCTCCCCTCCGTCAGTGGTTGCCGAGAAACGCCGTGCGATTGAGAAACGTCCAGAGGACATCCTCCACCGCCGCGCGGCGCACGAGCGCTCCATCGCCGTCGCCGCCGCCAGTGATCGACTCCCCGCCGGCGACAAACAGTGGCAGCAGCGCCGTCAGCTCTCCCGCCGTCGGGGGCCGGGAGAGCGTCGCCAGGCAGAGCTCTTCGACGATCGCTTCGGGGGCGAGCGCGGATTCGGCGAGCCGGCGAGCGGTGCCGTGGCGGGCGCCGAGCTTCGCCTCAATTTCCGGTGAATTGATCAGATGGAGAGCCTGAGCGATGCTCGGCTCGGTGCCCCGCTCACACTCGCAGACCGTTGCCCGCACCGGCCGGCCGAACACTTTCAGGAAGTACGACGGCATGCGATTGTCCCACACCTCGACCGCGCGCGTCCCCTCCGGCCAGCCGTTGAACGACTCCCGCACGCCGGTCGCCTGGCAGATTGCGTCGAGGAGCACCTCGGCCGGGATCGCCTTGGGGAGGGCATGGGAAAAGTGCCGCCGATCCTCCTCGGCGCCGGGGGCCGGCGTGGCGGAGAGCTGATAGGTGCGCGAGGCGAGCAGCTCGCGCGTGAAGGCGCGGAGATCGAATCGCAGCGCCTTCAGTCGGGCTTCGAGATGGTCGAGGAGTGGCTCGTTCGTGGCGGGATTGGTAGCGCGGAGATCGTCGATCGGCTCGACCAAGCCGCGGCCGAAAAAGTGGGCCCAGAGCCGGTTGGCGATCGCCCGGGCGAGGAACGGGTTGTCGGGGGCGGTGGCCCAGTCGGCCAGGAGCCGGCGGCGATCGGCCGACGGCACGCTGAAGGAAGCCGGCGCCGCGCCGAGCGCCGCTGCCGGCACGACCACGCCGGTGCGCGGATGGGGCAGATCGACACCCCCGCGCGACACCACCCCCTCGCCACCGCCGGGAAGAACTTTAAGCTTCACGCCGGTAAAGAAGCCGGCCAGCGCCGCGTAGTCGTCCTGGCTCCAGCGTTCGCTTGGATGATGATGACACTGGGCACACTCGATCCGCACCCCAAAGAACAGCTGGCTCATCGACCGCGCCGCCACTTCGGCGCCATCGAGCGCCTTGAAGACAGCCGCCGGAGACTCATGCCCGACCGGGCCGTCGGCCGTGAGAATCGCCCGGACAAACTCGTCGTAGGGGCGATTGAGGGCAAACTGCCGGTGGAGCCAGCGGGTCAGGGCGACGGCCCCCTGCGGCCCGATCTTTGATTTGTCGGCCCGGAGGATGTCGGCCCACTTCATCGTCCAGAAGTCGGCATACTCCGGCCGCTCGAGGAGCCGCTCGACGAGCTTCTCCCGCTTGTCAGGGGAGGGATCGGCAAGGAACGCGCGGGCCTCGGCGGCGGTGGGGAGCGTGCCGATCGTGTCGAGGCTGGCGCGGCGGAGGAACGTGGCGTCGTCACAGCGCTCCGCCACCGGAATGCCGAGCGCGGCGAGGCGGTCATGGACGAGCCGGTCGATGACGCTTATCTCCGGCGGCCGCACGAAGGCGATTCCCTCGCGCGGCACAACGACCCGTACCGTGGCGACATGGCCCAGATGGCGGACGAGGATCGCCGCGTCCCCCGGGATCACCCCCGCCTGGAGCACGCCGGCGGCGCTGGCGCCGACGATCCCAGGGGCATTCGAGATGAAGTCGGTCTCCCGCGTGACACCATGCCGTCCGCCGGCGACATCGAGGGCGCTGACGCGGAGCTGGTGAGATTCCCCCGGCCGCAGCCTCACCTCCGCCGGCTCGACCAGAAGCGCTACCACCGGCCGATCGTCGGGCACGTCGGCCCGCGCGCCCTCGGCGATCCAGCGGAGGAGCCGGCGGTGAGCCGGGCTCCCCTCGTCAATCTTTCTTCCGCCGCCATGCGGCACCGCGGCGGTGGCCTTGAGGAGGAGGAGCGAGGCTTCCGGCGCGGAGGGATTGATGCGGCGGCCACGCGACTGCGACACGATCGCGGCATGATCGGCGGCATGATCGAAGCCGAGGAGACTGAGCTTGAAGCCGTTTTGCCCCTCCGCTTTGCCATGGCAGCCCCCCGCGTTGCAGGCATGCTTCGTGAGGATCGCCTGGACTTCCTGTTCAAACGACACCAGCGCCGGATTCGCCACACCGCTGACGGAAAGCGGGATCGTGACGTGGCGATCACCGAGGCGGGCGCTGACCTCCGTCGCGCCGTCGGCCAGCGGCTCGACGAGGCCGGTGGCCGACACGCGCGCGACATGCACGTCGGCCACCTCAAAGCTCACCTCGCGCGTTCGATCGACCCGGTGGCCATCGATGGCATCGCGGATCACGATCTGCTCTGCCCCCTCGGGGCGATCAATGAACAGTGCGGCAGGATGGGGCGTGAGGTCGGCGGCGGGCGCGGCAGAGCCAGCTGCCAACAGCAGTAAAAGCACCCAGAGCCCCGCCCGTCGGCGGCGTCTCCAGCGCGAGGTTTGTGCGATCAGCGTCGGCATAGGGCTCACCATGCGGCTTTCCCAACCTGAAAGACTACCATGAGGGGGATTCGCTGCCGCGGCAGGCCCGCGGCAGCGGCTGGGGAACAGGTGTTAGGAAAAATGACCGTGCGATCGAGCCACCGCGCCATCCTCCGTCTTGCCTCGTTCGCCCTCCTCGTGGCGATCGGCACTCCCCCTGCCGCCGCCGACACCCCCTGGTCGCTTGAGCCGCTCGTCCGCCCCGCCGTTCCGGCAGGGGCGAGCCATCCGATCGACGCCTTCATTCGGGCGCGGCTTGAGAAGGAGGAAATCGCTCCGGCCCCCCCAGCCGATCCGCGGTCACTCCTGCGCCGCCTTTCCTACGACCTCACCGGGCTTCCCCCCACGATCGACGCCGTCGAGGCCTTCGCAGCTGAGGTTGCCGGACGCGGCCTTGACGACGCGATCAGCAGCGAGATTGACAAGCTCCTCGCCTCGCCGCGGCATGGGGAACACCTCGCCCGCCACTGGCTCGATGCCGCTCATTACGCCGACACCCACGGCAACGACCACGACCATGCCCGTCCCAACGCCTGGCCCTACCGCGATTGGGTGATCAGCGCCTTCAACACCGACAAGCCCTATCGTCGGTTCGTCGCCGAGCAAGTGGCCGGCGACATGCTCTTCCCCGACGATCCACAGGCGATTCCTGCCCTCGGCTTCCTCGCCGCCGGCCCCTGGGACGACACCCTCATGGTCGGCGTCCGTGAGGACACCGTCGACCATCTCATGTCGCAGAACCTCGATCGCGACGACTACGTGATGACGGTGATGAGCACCTTCCAGAGCCTCACCGTCCATTGCGCCCGCTGCCACGATCACAAATTCGATCCGGTCTCGCAGCGCGACTATCACGCCCTCCAGGCGGTGTTTGCCGGCATCGACCGGGCCGACCGTCCCTACGACACCGATCCGGCCATTCATGCCCGCCGCCGCACGCTCCTCGCAGCCCGGACCGCGATCGAGCGCCGCGATGAAGCGATCCTCGCGACTACGACCGATCCAGCAGAAGCCGCCCGGCTCGCCGCCGCCGCCATCTCGAAGCAGACCCGCGCCGAGCGTTTCGAGCCGCTTGAGATCCTTGCGATCACGAGCGTGGCGTCCCCGGGCACGATCCACACGCCCCTCCCCGACGGCTCTTGGCTCGCCTCAGGTCCGACGCCCGAGAAAGACACCATTCTCGTTACCGCCAGATCAACGCTGCCTGATCTCCGGTCCATCCGCTTGGAAACGCTTGCCGATCCCTCGCTCCCCGGCGCCGGCCCGGGGCGCTACGAGCCGGCGGGCAATTTCCATCTGACGGAGTTTTCCGTCGCGGCGCGCCCCCTCGGTGCTGCCGACAAGCCGGCCAAGCCGGTGGCGATCGCCCGGGCCGCTGCCGATCACGCCGACAGCAACGACCCGGTGAAAGGCGCTCTCGACGGCCAGGCCACCACCCACTGGAGCATCCATCCGCGCTACGGCCAAAACCACGAAGCGGTCTTCCATCTCGCCGAGCCGTTGACCACGGAGGGAGGCGCGATCCTCACCATCCGCCTCGATTTCCAAGGGGCCCCGGGCCATCAGGTGGGACGGCTGCGACTGTCGGCCTGCGGTCCGGAACTGGCGTTAGCCGATCGCGATCCGCTTCCTGAGACGCTTGCTTCGCTGTTTGCCAAGCCCGCCGCCGAGCGCACGGCAGCGGAGACCGAGACGCTGTTCCTCGCACTGCTGCGGGGGGAAGTCGAGGCCGAGCTTGCGGCGCTGCCGCCGCCGGCGAAGGTCTATGCCGTCACCAATGACTTCGCGCCGCAAGGGTCATTTAAGGCGGCGAAGTCGCCGCGGTCGATCCGGATTCTCGAGCGCGGCGAGGTGACCAAGCCGCTGGAAGAGGTCGGGCCGGCAGCGCTTGGCTGCCTGCCGGGATTGCCGGCGGAGCTCGTTGTGAGCGGCGACGAAGAGGGGGCGAGGCGCGCGGCGCTGGCCCGATTCCTCGTCGACGATCGCAACGTCCTGACCTGGCGGAGCATCGTCAACCGGGTGTGGCAGTGGCACTTCGGCCGCGGGCTCGTCGACTCACCGAACGATTTCGGATTCATGGGGAGCCAACCGAGCCACCCGGAGCTTCTCGACTGGCTCGCCTGCTGGTTCCGCGACGAGGGCGCCGGCTCGCTCAAGGCCCTCCATCGGCTCATCCTCTCGAGCGCCACCTGGCAGCAGGCCGTCGCCTTCGACGCCGATGCTGCCGGCCGCGACGGCGACAACCGGCTCCTGTGGCGTGCCCACCGGCGCCGGCTCACCGGCGAGCAATTGCGGGACACGCTCGTCGGCCTCGGTGACGGCCTCGACTTCGCCATGGGGGGCCCGGCGGTCGTCCATTTCCTCGACAAGGGGAAGGCGACCTTCATGCCCGATGGCGGCGCTCCGGCGTTTCTCGACTACGAACACTTCCCGGTCGATGCTCCCGCCCATCGCCGCCGCGCGATCTACCGCTTTGTCTTCCGCACCGTCCCCGATCCCTTCATGGATGCCCTCGACGTCCCCGACGGCGGTCAACTCGTGCCGGTGCGCAACGAATCGACAACGGCCGTGCAGGCCCTCGCTCTCCAGAATGATCCCTTTGTCCTCCATCAAGCCGGGCGGATCGAGGCCCGGATCGGGCTGCAGGGAGATGGTGCTTCGCGCATCGATGCGCTCTTCCGCCACATTCTCCTCCGCTCCCCCTCGGCCGAGGAGCGGGCGCTGCTGACAGCGCACGCCGAGCGCCATGGCCTCGCCGCCGCTGCTCACCTTCTGCTGAATACGAACGAATTCCTCTACCTCGACTGACGCTGTCGATCTCCGTCTTCAAGAGCGTCGCCTTCCCACGCATGACTCCCACTCCCCGACACGCTCGACGCGCGGTTTTGAAAACGCTGTCCAGCGGGCTCGGGGGGATCGCCTGCGCGCTGCTCGCGGCCGAGGAGGCGGGGGCGGCTGCGGCGCCGTTTCTCCATGGCGGGAAGCCGCGGGTGAAGCGCGTCGTCGAGCTGTTCATGACCGGCGGCGCGAGCCAGTGTGATCTGTTCGATTACAAGCCGCAGCTCGAAGCCCTCCACGGCCAGCCGTTCGATCCGGGCGCCGGGAAGCGCGTCGAGGCAAGCATCAGCACGCCCGGTGCCCTCATGAAGAGCCCGTTTGCCTGGGCCCGGCACGGGGAGTGCGGAAGGTGGGTCAGCTCGGCGCTCCCCTCTCTCTCCCAGCACGTCGACCAGATGGCATTCCTGATGGCGATGGAGTCGCCGTCGAATGTCCATGGCCCGGCGAGCTACCTGCAGACGAGCGGGTTTTTGCTCCCCGGGTTTCCGGCTGCCGGCGCCTGGATCTCGCACGCCCTCGGCAGCCTCGCCGACAACATCCCCGCCTATGTCACGCTCCCCGACGCCCGCGGGCTTCCCTACAACGGCCGCAGCGCCTTCACCGCCGGCTTTCTCCCCGCCAATCATCAAGGCACGGTGATCCAGGCCTCGGCCCCCCAGCCAATCTCCCATCTCCGCCCCCCCTCCGACCGCACCGACATCACGGCGGCGAGCCGCGAGGAGGGGCTCGAGGTGCTTCGCCGGCTCAACGCCCTCCATGGCGAGACTCGCCCTGGCGACGATCGGCTCGCGGCGAGGATGGCCAGCTACGAGCTCGCCGCCCGGCTCCAGCTTTCGGCGCCGGAGCTCCTCGATCTCTCGAGCGAGACGGCCGAAACGGCAAAGCTCTACGGCCTCGATCAGCCGGAGACTGCCGACTTCGGCCGGCGCTGCCTCCTCGCGCGCCGGCTCCTCGAGCGCGGGGCCCGGTTCGTGCAGGTGTGGAGTGGGCCGGGAGGCGGTTCGCTCAACTGGGACAACCACACCGACATCCCCCGCGAGCTCGGCGCGGCGGCCAAGGGGATGGACCAGCCAGCCGCCGCGCTCCTGGCCGACCTCGGTCGCCTGGGTCTCCTCGACGACACGCTCCTGGTCTGGACGACCGAGTTCGGACGAATGCCCTTCAGCCAGGGGAGCGTGGGGCGCGACCACAACGGCGGCACGTTCGTCTCGTGGCTCGCCGGCGCCGGGATCAGGCCGGGCGTCGCCTACGGCGAGAGTGACGAGTGGTCGTGGAAGGCGGATCGCGACGTCACCACCGGCTACGACCTCCACGCCACGATCCTGTGGCTTTTGGGAATCGACCACGAGCGGCTCACGGCGCGGCATTCGGGGGTCGATCGCCGGCTGACGGACGTCCACGGCCGGGTGATCCGCGAGATCCTCGCCTGAAGCCGGGCATCGACGATGACTCGTGTGGGGGGATCGGCGGCTGTTTTCGTCTTGCGTCGGCGCGGCCTGGGGGTTCAATTCTGCCGATGGTTCCTGCCCCATCGCCCCACCAGTCATCTGCCAGGGCCGTCGATGCTTGCTCCGTTTCCGCTGCTCGCCGCAGCCGCCTCTGCCGGCGACTGGCCCGCCCTGCTCACGGCGCTGGTCGTCTGCGCCACGCTCGTCGCCCTCCTCGTCGGCCAGCGCGGCCCCGACATGGCGATGATCGGGGGGGTGGTCGTGCTCCTCGCCGCGGGGATCCTCACCCCCGAGGAGGCCCTCAAGGGAATGGCCAACGAGGGGATGATCACGGTGGCGGCGCTGTTTGTCGTGGCCGCCGCGGTGGAGCGGACCGGGGCACTGGCGACGGTCGTCGATCGGGTGCTCGGGCGCCCGGTGACGCTCGCCTCGGCCCAACTGCGGACGATGATCGGCCCGGCGCTCGTCTCGGCCTTCATGAACAACACGCCGGTCGTCGCGCTGATGGTGCCGGCAATCCGTGACTGGGCAAAAAAGCACCGCTTCCCCGTCTCCAAGCTTCTGATGCCGATGAACGCCGCGGTCGTCCTCGGGGGGCTGTGCACCCTCATCGGCACGAGCACAAACGTCGTCGTCAGTGGGCTTGTGAAGGGAAAGACCGGCGCGCCGCTGGGGATGTTCCAGATCACCCCCCTCGGCGTACCGCTCCTCCTGGCAGGGATGGTTTACCTCGTGTTCGCCAGTCGCACGCTGCTGAAGGACCGGCGGCCGGCGATGAGCGTCGGCGATGACCCGCGTGAATACACCCTGGAGATGGTCGTGGAGGAGGGGAGCCCGCTTGCCGGGCGGACGATCGAGGAGGCGGGGCTGCGTGGCCTCGAAGGGCTGTTTCTCATGGAGATCGACCGCGGCGGCCATTTCCTCGCGCCAGTGGCCCCCACCGAGCGCCTCGAGGATGGCGACCAGCTGGTGTTCGTGGGGATCGTCGAGTCGGTGGTGGAGCTGCAGAAGCTCCGAGGCCTGCGACCGGCCACCGATCAGCTCTTCACGCTCGACGGCCCGCGATCGGAGCGGACGCTCATCGAGGCGGTCGTCTCCAACAGCTGCCCGCTCGTCGGCCGGTCGATCCGCGACGCCCGCTTCCGCTCGAGCTACGACGCCGTCGTCATTGCCGTGGGGCGCAATGGCGAACGACTGCGGATGAAGACCGGCGACATCGTCCTCCAGCCCGGCGACACGCTCCTACTGGAGGCCGCGCCCGGCTTCGTCTCCCGGCAGCGGACCAACCGCGATTTCTATCTCGTCAGCGAGGTGAGCGACTCCCGCCCCCCGCGGCATGATCGGGCGGCGCTGGCCCTGATCGTGCTCGTGACGATGGTCGCGGCGGCGACGCTGGAACTGGTGCCGATGGTGGCGGCGGCGCTGGTCGCGGCGGCGGTCGTCGTCGCCACACGCTGTCTGACGTCCGACGAGGCCCGCGACGCGATCGAGTGGGAGTCGCTGCTGCTGATCGCCGCCAGCTTCGGTCTGGCACGGGCGATGGAGAAGACGGGCCTGGCCGAGATGGTGGCCGGGGCGACGATCGACGTCGCGGGCCGCCATCCGCATGCCCTCCTGGCGGCGGTGTATCTCGTGACGATGGTGTTCACGGAGTTGATGAGCAACAACGCCGCGGCCGTCCTTACCTTCCCGATCGCCTGGAAGACCGCCGAGGATCTGGGGGTCAACCCGATGCCGTTCGTGATGGCGGTGACGGTCGCCGCCAGTTGCGGCTTCGCCACGCCGATGGGCTACCAGACCAACTTGATGATCTACGGCCCCGGAGGCTACAAATTCTCCGACTACCTCCGCTTCGGCGGCCCGCTCAACATCCTCGTGATGATCCTGACGGTGATCCTCGCGCCGCTCCTGTGGCCCTTCTGAAGCCCGCCCGCCGTCCACTGGGAGTCGCCCGCGCATGTGCCCTCTTTCCCTCCGCTTCCTCCGCCGGCTCGTCGTCGCGGCCACGCTCGTCGCCTCCCTCGTCGGGCCGGCCCGATCGGGCGCCCAAGACCCCGCTGCCGCCACGAAGCCGGCCGCCCCCTCCCTCCCCTTCAATCCGGCCACCTACGTCCCTCAGGTCATCCTCCCACTGCTCCACACGCCCCAGGTGCAGGCGGAGCTCGGGATCGAGGGAGCCAAGCTCGGCCAGCTCGAGCAGCTCTTCGCGACCGTCGACGGCGACTGGTGGCGGGCCCGAAATCTTCCACCCGTTCAGCAACGCGCCGCGATCAGGAAGGTCGAGAAGGTGGTGAAGACCTGGCTCACCGAATCTCTGCCGCGCGAGAAGCTCCTGCGCCTTGCCGACCTCGAGCGGCGTGCCCAGGGGGGGCGGGTGCTCCTCCGGGAAGACGTCGCCGAGGTGGTCGCGCTCGAGCCGGCGCAACAGGAAAAGCTCCTCGCCGCCGCCCGCGCCACCGAATCGGCAGCCGCGGCGCTCGGGAGGGTGTTTCAGTCGGGGGGTGGTCCGGGGGACCTCGAAAAAGCGGCCCTCCTGGCGGCACGCGAAAGGGAGCTCAAGCTTCCCGGGGATCTCCTCTCGAAGGAGCAGCAGAAGCGTTGGCGGGAGCTCGCCGGCGCCCCGTTCGACACGGTGACGCTCGACCGCATCTATCCGATGGCTCCGGAGCTGGCGCCGTCAGACACCTGGATCAATTCCAACCCACTCACACTTGCCGGTCTCCGCGGCAAGGTCGTGATCCTCCACTTCTACGCCTTCGAGTGTGTCAACTGCCAGCGCAACCTCCCGATCTACGCCGAATGGCAGCGCGCCTACGCCGACAAGGGGGTCGTGGTGATCGGTGTCCAAAGCCCGGAAACAGACCGGGAGCGGAAGCCCGAGGCGGTGATCACGGCCGCCAAAGAGGCGGGGATCGACTATCCGGTGCAGTTCGACGGCGACTCGGCCACCTGGAAGGCGTGGGGCAACACGATGTGGCCGACGGTCTATGTCATCGACCAGCAGGGCTATCTGCGCGTGTGGTGGCAGGGGGAGCTGAAGGGGCCGGAGGCGCAGGGGGACGAGGTGATCAGCAAGGCGGTGGAGAAGCTCCTCAGCGGCACGGCCGACCAAGAGCCTGCGGCCGCCACCCAGCGGCCGCCCGGCCCGGCGGCATCGAAAAATCCCCCCGCCCAGCGCTAAGCCTCTGCTGGACAACACCTTGCGCTTCTCGGCACCGTGGCTCACTGCGGCCTCCTGCGGTGCTATAATTCGGGGTGGTTTTCGGGCGGGCACCAGCGTCCGCGTTTCGGCGCCGTGAGCATCTGCAAAGGAAACACCATGCCCCCGTTCCACCGTTTGGGTCGCACAACCTTTGCCTGCCTGGGCTTGCTCGCGCTTGCCGCCCCCACCCGCGGCGATGAGCCGGCCCCTGCTGCCGCCCCGCACCTTTCCTACAACAAAGACGTCCGCCCGCTCCTGGTCGAGCACTGCTTCTCATGCCACGGGGCCGACAGCGCCTCGCGCAAGGCCGGCCTGCGGCTCGACCAGCGCGACGCGGCGATCGAGTTCGGGGCCCTCGTCCCGGGCGACCCCGACTCCACCACCTTCCTCGACCGGGTCTACTCCGACGATCCCGACGAGGTGATGCCCCCGCCGGCCGCGAAGAAGCCGCTGAGCACAGAGCAGAAAGAGATCCTCACGCGGTGGGTGAAGGAAGGGGCCGAGTACGAGCCCCATTGGTCGTTCATCGCGCCGAAGCGGCAAGAACCGCCGGCAGTGAAGCAGGAGGCTTGGGTCCGCAATCCGATCGACCGGTTCGTTCTTCAGCGCCTCGAGGCCGAAGGGCTCGCCCCCGCCCCGGAGGCCGACCGGCGCACGCTCGCCCGCCGCGTCGCCCTCGATCTGACAGGGCTGCCGCCGGAGCCGGCGCTCGTCGAGGCGTTTGTCGCCGACCGCTCCCCCGATGCCTACGAGCAACTCGTCGACCGGCTCCTCTCGAGCCTCGATTGGGGCGAGCACCGCGGCCGCTACTGGCTCGATTACGCCCGCTACGGCGACACCAACGGCATCCACATCGACAACTTCCGCGAGCTGTGGGCCT
>Ga0114973_10001502_pt1 | contig 17386 bp, 16 predicted proteins | sample M_140807_MF_Meta_FD_87025 | JGI IMG/M metagenome (GOLD analysis project Ga0114973, IMG submission 87025) | Freshwater microbial communities from Lake Montjoie, Canada to study carbon cycling - M_140807_MF_MetaG | ecosystem: Environmental > Aquatic > Freshwater > Lake | place: Lake Montjoie...
AAAAAAATCAAGGATAAAAATACAGTTTGTGCATTATATTATGGCATACCATATCTATTAATGTCTGTATTTTTTTCTTTTATTATATTATTATTGTTTGGTCTATTTTCTTTTATTGTTATTTTCAGTAAATTATTTATAAAAATATTGATTATATAAAAAACTAAATATCCATATATATATTTTTGTTTCCAAAAATTCATTATGCTAATAATAAATATTATCAATGGTCCATTCCATCCAATTATATCTATAATATCCATATTTAAATACGTTTTTTTTTCTATATTATCAAACATATATATATTATATATTTATTTTGTTGGTTTTAATTTATTCAATGATTCAACAACTAGTGAAAATGACCAATTTGCATTATTTAAATCTACTTTATTACCACGATCACTCAATAAAGAAACTGCTAATTTACGAATATTAACTGGACCGAAATAACTTCTTCCTTGATTTTGTAAAGTACCACCAAATTCCATATATGAACCACCATTTTGTAGACCTGCTACTTTCATTGGTAATATTGCTATTACATCTTTTGCAGATGGACTATTTCCATAACTTTTTGAACTTATAGATGAACCAGTAGTTTCTGTGCTATATTGACTATTACCTATTTCTGTTAATGCATAAATTTGATTTGCATTTAATTTTTTATTATCAGTAGATACTGATGTATTATATGTTAATTGTCCAGTTACTGGATCGCATGTTCTATTACTTGGATTTGCATATGAAGGTAAACTTATAGAAGTTTCTCTATTTGCAATTGTTACTAGTCCATCGTTTAAATGATTTTGATTATAATCATCCAAGCATAATAAAAAATAATTGTATAAATTTGTACATACACCTGTATCGCCTACTATTATTATTATATTTTCATTTGATTCAAATTCAGTTAATATATAAATTGTAGTATTTCGAAATCCTAATATCCAACCTAATGTTGTATCCCATGTTGTATTTTGCACACTTGTTGATCCTATATTACATCTTACAAAACTATATTCATCATAAAATACCAAATTATAATCTTTTGCTGTGTATATTCTATTTACATTCATTCGAATTTTTAAATATTGAAAATTTCCAATATAATATGTTGAAATTTTAGAACCTTTAAAATATTCATTATTATCAAATTGTGTATTTATTTTTTTTATCAATCCATTTACTGTAAATAGATAATTATTTGCATTCATATCTTTCAATACATCAATTGTTAAATCATTTGTACCTGTTGTTGTTTTTAGTCCTTCTTCATATGTAATGAAATTAATTATATTATTTATATTCTTAGATATATTTATATATCTATCTATAATAGGTGTTATTCCTTTAATTGTTATCTCATTTGAATTATCTATATATAATATTTCTACACCTGAATTATTTTTTATTATAGAAATACCAGAATTTGAAAATGCTTCAGTAAAATTATAAAATTTATTATACATATTTGTATCAATAAATAAATAATTACGCCATGAGGCATTAGTAGAATTTGTATCTATAAAATTTATACTATAATTTTTAGCAACTAATTTTTTAGCTATTTTTATAGTAATTGTTATTTGATATCCATTTTGAGTTATTATATGTGATAAATGTGTTCCTGCAAAAATTGCTCTATTTGATATTTCATCTATAAAATTATTAAAAATGTAATTCACATCATTTTCAAAAAATACATAATCTGTATAAGTTTTATTTTGAGGAAATTTAATTATGTATGTAATATCATTTTTATTACCATAATCTGTATTAGGTGTTGGATATATTACTGCTAATATTGTATCTGTTGTTACATTTATAGCACCAAAATTTACAATAGTAGAATATGTTTTTGTTAAATCTGTTAGTAATGTACTTCCATTATTATTTAAATAAATATTATTACTATTGAATATTGAATTTGTTAGATCCATATAATATGTATTTTCATTGAAAGTTGTTTCAATATCTAAATGTAATTTAAAAAAACCATTATCGTCAATGTATGCTTGTGTTCCACCAATTATATTACTTTTTAAACTCCCATTATATAAAATATCAGCTGCTTGAATACCATAATTCAATGCATCAATATAATCATTTTTAGTATATGCAATAAAATCAATATTATTTATTGTACTTATTTTTGGTGAAATATTTATTATAATATCATTTTTTGATATATCAAAACCAGGTTGAGAACATTTCAAATATATTTTAACACTATCATCAATTATAAATTCTTGTGGCTCTTTCACTAATGGATATTCTGCATAAATTGTATTTAATTCATTAACTGATTCATTAAATCGAAAACATGAAGAATTTCCTCTCCATACAAAATATGGCGACTTAAAATTAGGCGATCTTGATGGATCTTCGGTTGGAAATATTATTACCATTTTAGAATTATTCACATTTTTTGTAGTAAACCGATTTGGTTTTATTTTTAATTCGAAATAAGAATTATTTGGTATATTTACATAAATAATATTATTATTATCAGGTGGAACAGGATTATCTGGTGGATTTATATTATTACTTGGATCTATATTTATTCTTTTAATTGAAGATCCTATTAAATAAGTATTATCTAAATAAATACAATTATGTATTGCATTGCTTATATCATTTATTAAAGTATTTCTACTATATCTACCTGGTACTGGTAATGTAAAATAAACATTGAATGAAGTATCTATAATTGAATTACTATTATATTCATCAATTCCAATATATTTTACAACTGTAAAATAATTATTAGTACTGTCTATATAATATTCATTAATATTATCATTTATTATATTTATTGGATCATTGATCAATGGTAAACTATACGTTGATTTTATTGAATTTGTATTGTAATTAGTAGTTTCAAATCCAAAAAATGCTGGGATACTGTCATTTCTTGATATATCATTTCTATAAGGAGTTGTAAAATATGGAAAATTCATATAATATCCATTTTCATTATATTGATTTTTAATATCAATTTTCAATGTTGATAAAGATGTATTTGAATTATAACTTATATTTGTATTTCCAAAACTAATATCTGTATAAATATTTCTAGCATTTATTATTGATGCTTGTACAGATGTAGCTAATTCATTCGGAGTATAATTTCCTGGATTTATAGAAAAAGATATATCATGAATTTCACTATTTATTCCATCCGTATTTCCTTTTAAATAAAAAAAATTACATCCATATCCTTTTGATATTGTGTACCATGTATAAGGTATTTGAAACGAATATAATTTCATTGATACTACATCTCTTAATGGTTCTGATAATTCACATGAAAAATCCGTAGTTAATGATTTTTTATCGTCTCTATATTGACTATCTATACTTATTATTCTAGTTGTTGTTTGTTTTAATAATGGGTTTAATGGATCCTTTGTATATTCTAAGTTTGTTGTGAAAACCACATTTTCATTTCTGTTCTCATTTGCCACAGGTTTACTAGGCGTTATTGTATTACCAGATGATGCTGTATTTCCGTTTGGTGGTTTATAATCATTAGAAACATAATTTTTATTTGCTTCGTCTGAATATAATGTCTTTATATTTTCAAAACCTTCTATTGTATTGTCTTTGTCTGTATATCCTTCTTCGTATCCTTCTTGATATTCATCTGTATCAAAAAAATGATAATATATATCTTCAAAAAATTTTGCTATTTTTGTACTTGATTCTGTTCCTATATTTTCATATTTTTTAACAAAAAATATTATTTTTGCTTCTAATTCTCTGTCAGTTGGATTTAATAAATCTAATATTTCATATAATTCTTCATCTGTATAATCATTTATATTATATAATTCTTCTTCCAATTTTTTTTTTGAATTCATTTTATTTATATAATTGATATACAAATCATTTATATATTTTTATTCAAGTTTGATTATTTTGGTTTTGGTTTTGGTTTTGGTTTTGATTGATTTGGGATTTTGATAATCGTGTTTTAAACATTTCACTTATGAATTTAACTAAATCAATTCTTTTACTACATCTATAAAGCATATCAATTGGGAACGATTTTAATCCTTGTCCACGTTTCATATGACGATTCCCTGTAAAACATAAAATATCGAATATTTTCATTACTTGTTCCTCTTGTTCTGTCATATCTTCACGATCTATTCTTGTTTTACCTGTATAAACAAAACGATTATAATTTCCTTCTTCATATACAGTATATTGATTTATGGCTGCATGATTTCTGACTAATCCTATTCCCATTATTTTATTTGTATCATTATTCATTTCTAAAATAAACATTACTGATTCGGGTGGTATTGCTTGTGATACTAGAGATGGAGAACAATATATACAACCGAATTTTGAATGTGATTTTCTATATTGTACGTTTTCATTCCATGTACTATTGTTAAAACGGGTCGTCAATAAAAAGTTCCGTAATTGTTTTCGATATTCTCGTAAAAATATTTGATGAATATTTTGTTCCGTTGGAATCATTGGATTTTATGATGTATTTTATTTCTAAAAAACGGTTTCAATTTTTTGTTTTATATAATTTCGTAAAATATCAATATTCATATATTTTTTAACTATTTCATTTTGTTTATCTATGCAATTTTTATATAATTCTGGATCATTTTCAAGTTTTATTATTTTTTCTAATAAATCATTTTCATTATCAAATATTGTTTCTTCACAAAATTCATCATCAAATGTCCATTTTGAATTTGATCGTTGTCCTATTCTTAAAGAACCACTCCATAATATTTCAAAAGTTCTTATATTTGGATCACCTACACCTAATAAGTCCAATGAATATTTTGAATTTATCATTTCATTCATAAATAATTCATGTGGTAATTGACCAGGATTATATATATTTATTTTATTCTGTATATTCATAATCATTTCTCTTCTATTACGTATTATTCCATATTCATTATCTACATGTATAAATGGAGTACCAGAAAAAAATATTCGACTAACTTTATTTTGTATTAATGTATTTTTATAAAATAAATCTGTTATCATTTCTATATTACATTGATGCCCAAAAATAATATATGGAAATGGATAAACATTTGAAATATATTTTTTATCTTTATTATAATTTCTTTTAAAAAATTTTATACGTTTTTCTTTTACCAATTCTTTATCAAATATTATGTTTGGATCATAATCATAATCATAATTATCAAAAATAGATATATTATTAAAATCATTTGAATTTATCAAATTAATTATTTCTAATAAATAATTATGTATGTTTTTTTTAAAAAAACTATTTAATTTATTATCATATATTTCTAATGCGTCATATAACGGAATAATTATAAATAAATTATCGTATTTATTGTTTGTAATATATTCATATATGTTTACATGTTTGTTATGAATTATTGGTGTTATATTATATTTTGTATTGATCCGTGTTCTATCAAATTCTTCTTCTAATATAAAATAATCTGCTTCTGGGAATAATATTTTCAATCCAATGTCTTGGTTTTTAATATCAATTATTGCGGTTTTTTCAACCATTATAAAAATTATTTATATGTTTATATATAATTTATATGTTTATATATATAAACATATAATATTATTACTATTATGAAAGTATTATATCTATGTTATAATGTACATAATAAAAATAATATAGCTATAAGAAATTATAAAAACATTGAAGTTACTATAATTAATTCCATTGATGAATTATATAATTATGATTTATCTACTTTTAATTGTGTATTGAGTATATCTTTACCTATTGATGTTTCAAAATATCCAAATACTAAATTTATATTTGGTCCACAATTTTTTGTGTTTCCTAATAATACTTTGAATTTAGTTAAAGGTAAAAATGCTGTTTTTAATTTACTCAGTGATTGGGTCATTGATTTTTGGAATAATTATCAAATATGCCAAGATATGAATTTTGTAAAAATACCGTTTGGTGTCGATACTGATAGATTTAATGAAATCAAAAAAATACAACAAAGAAATAAAGTGTTAGTTTATTATAAATCTAGAAATCCAGATGAATTTTATTTTGTTACGAATTATTTAAATTCTATTAATGTTGAATATAAATTTTTTTCATATAATTCGCGTTATGATGAAATTGATTATATTAATTATTTACATGAATCGAAATATGGTATATGGATAGGTTGTCATGAAAGTCAAGGTTTTGCTTTACAAGAAGCATTATCATGTAATGTACCGTTATTAGTTTGGAGTGTTAGATCTATGAATCAAGAATATGGTTGTAATTATAGTGATATATCCGCTACAACAATACCATATTGGGATGAACGTTGTGGTGAATATTTTTATGATTCTAATAATTTTGAAGATATATTCAATAAATTTATTTTAAATATTGAAAATTATAGGCCACGTGAATATATATTAGAAAATTTATCAATGGAAATTTGTGAAAAAAAATTAATAGATACTATCAATAGTATTGAAATATAACAATTTTATTGTATTGTTATATTTACATCATTTTGCATTTATATGAATTATCAGTCTATCATCTTTACAATGTGTGCTATCTAAATGATATACTTTATTTATACGTAATTTTAAAATATTCAATAAATTATCTTTATTGATTTTACTCCAGTCTTCATTCATACCATTTTCTTTAGACAATCCAAATAGTCTAAAATCGTCGATAATAATTATACCCTCATTTTTAAATAAATTATTAATATGTGTAATTTCTTCATCTAAAGGGCAGTCTTTTTCACTTTTTCCTGTGTCACCTGAACTCCAATGACCATCTAAAAAAAATATACATTTTTCAATAATTTTTGGTAATAAATTAATAAATTCAATACTACTATCACCTAAAATAAAATTTATTTTATCACCATTGTAATTATTTTTTGTGGTATTATAATATTTTTCACTGAATTCAATAGTGTATAATTTTTTAAAATAAGGTTCTAATGCAAAAATTGTTTCACCAATAAAAGTTCCAGTTTCAATAAAACAAGTATATTTTGTATAATCATCTTGTAATTCTAATAAAAAATTCTCATTAAGAGAAGGCATATATTTTACTCTTAAATAATCAAAATATTTAAACTTTAAATTATTTACATATCATATTATTTATGAGCTTTTACACTATTAATAAATAAAATCTATATTGAAAAAATAATATATAGATTATTTTTATTGATATTTATATGTTAATCGATCTCGATTTTCTTATTCGAAAATATAATATCAATTTCAAAGGTATTTTACATGTTGGTGCACATGAATGTGAAGAAATTCATTCTTATGAAAAATATATTTCTAGAGACAAAATATTATGGATAGAAGCTTTACAAGATAAAGTTGATTTATCCAAACAGTGTTTCGATAATATTTTGATTGAACAAGCTGTAGTTTCAGATAAAATCGAAACCATAAAATTCAACCGTTCTAATAATGGTCAATCATCATCCATTTTAGAATTTGGTTTACATCAATATTTTCACCCACAGGTTTGGTATACTGATTCTTTTACTTGTGAAACCAAACTATTAAAGGATATCATATGTAATTATGATATTCCATATAATTTTATTAATTTAGATATTCAAGGTGCTGAATTGAAAGCATTGAAGGGAATGGAAGAATATCTACCAAATATTGATTATATTTATACTGAAGTTAATTCTGATTATGTTTATAAGGAGTGTGCTCTTATAGATGAACTCGATGAATATTTGGAAAAATTTGGTTTAAAAAGAGTCGAGACAAAATGGTGTGGTGAATATAGATGGGGTGATGCTTTTTATATTCGTATTTGATATTTATAATATTTGATAATATCCGTATTGGATATCATCAAAAAAACAATGTTTTTTTACCCGTTGATTGATTATATCAATCGCTGTCTCGAATAAAATTAATCCAAGAAAATTTACTTTAAAGTATAATTGGATTAGTTTTAGATGTAATTCATGAACAACATAATTTTCTAATGTTTTTATCCATTAGAACCCATTATATTAGATATTTTTTCATGGTTTATACATCATTTAATTCTGCTGTTTCGAGACAATATATATTATGTATATTTTTTAAATTGTTTTTTGTTATTAGTTTATTATGAAAAATACAAATATAACAACAATTATAATACAAATTATGGATGACGATGATTTAGATATGTCATGGATTACTGAACAAGAACGTATTCAAAACATTCAAAAAAACTATTATCGAGAACCTATGGAAATTATTAATATGTATTTCATTTATATTAATCAAAATCAATATATTGATAAAATCCTATGTGAAAAATACGATTTAGAAGTTGTTTCCATTGGTTCTCTATTAAACAAAGAAAAACTCCTACAAATTATCCAAAATAAAAAAATAAAAACACTTAATTCAAGATATAAACTTATCGATATTCTACAATACCACATAGAATTAGAACCTGAACATATTCAAACGTTTATTAATGGAGAACCTGATCCAAGTTCTCAAAAAATACTTAAAAATATATCTTTTTTTGATGAAATCGTTTTCAGTCCTTCTATTTTTATTTTTCATGGAATCAATTGTCTTTATTTTATTTTTCAAGAAGTCGAAACTATCAGTACAAAAAACCGTAAAAGTATGAAATCTATATTGAAAAGTGATTCGAATTTTGATTCAAAAAATCAAGATCGAGAACATCCCAATAAAGGTAATAAAAAAGGTACTAAAAAAGTGAAAATTTCAACTGATACTATTGAATATTCGGATAGTTATAAAACCAAAAACAAGACACGTAAGGCGAGACCTGTTATCATATAATAAAACAATATAGATAACAAAATATATATTTATTAATATTATGATTGATTTTGATATCGATGATGAGAACCAGTTTCCAACATTGAAAACATTTGATTTTCACCAATTTTTCCAAGATCAAATTGTTTTTTTTTATTTTAATTTAATTAAAAAAAATACATGGATTAATGTCGAATTATCTAAAAAATTATCCGATGTTCTCCATCTTTTAAAAAAAAACATACAAAAAGATCCTGGATTCATTGAATATTTAGTTTTATTTTATAGAATGATAGGTCATACCAGAGATATATATTTTGGAAAGGGAGAACATGATATTTCTTATATGCTATTGATGGTTTTTTATGATGTTTATCCGATTTTGGCTATTTATGCCGTGCATCGTTTTGTACAACCGAATGATATATTGAATATTCCATATGGTTCTTGGCGTGATATAAAATATTTATGTGAATATATTCGTAAAAATTCACCGAAAAAGGAGAACCATGGATTGATTCAATATTGCATAAGTTTGATGAATTCACAATTAAAAACAGATTATGAAACATGGCGGTTCTCAATTCATGCTCGTTCTCGTAATCATATTTCGAATGTTTCAAAATGGATTCCTAGAGAATATAAGAAATTTCATTGGTTATTCAATATGCTTGTTCTCGATTGGACCAAAACTAATAAACCTTTTTTATTAAATAACGTTAGTAGTTTTTATTCGAAGGCTATTTTAAAAGAAATACGCATATATCGTCGTAGAGTTAGTTTATTAAACAAGGCCTTGGATACTACCGAAATTAAACAATGTTCTCAAAATTGGAATGAAATCGACCCTAAGAACATCCCTTGTTATACTTTGATGAAACAAAGATCTTTGATATTTGGAAAATCAGAAAAATATCAAGTCTGTTCTAAGAAAATTCGAGAACATTTCGAAAATGATAAAAATAGTTCTCAATATTATGGTTTATTTAATAAATATTTATCGAATTCTTATCCGGTTGCTTTTTTTGTAAAGGAAGCATATCGGTTATTGAAATCCAGTGATAATGATTCTCAAAAAGATCTTTTAAATAAACAATGGAAAATGTTCTCAAAAACAATTTGTATAAATGAATTCGATAATGTTTTACCTATTATTGATAGTTCTTTTTATATGCAATCCAATGACTCTGAATCCTTTTATAGTGCCATTGGTTATTCGGTTTTGATTGCCGAAAGAAGTAGTTTTGGTAAGCGTATTTTAATGGTTGATTATCAACCTACCTGGATAGTTATTGATTCTGAAACGGATTTTATTGATATAATTGAGAACATTCATAATTCTATTTTTTCTAGAACAAATACGTTGATAAATATAAATGATGCAATGGAATTGATTGTATATTCTCTATTACAGTCGAATTCTACGAACCGATTTGTAGAAAAAATGAAATTAATATTTTTCAGTAATTTTCATGATATCAATATAGATTCATTCAAAAAACCTTTTTCGAAATATGGACTTAGTTTACCAATTTTCGTGTTTTGGAATTTATCAAAACAAGAAATAATTGAGCCAGTTGATAATGTCTATGTTTTATCGGGATTATCGAATGGTCTCTTATATGTATTCTGTGATTTATTGAAATATATAAAAAACAACAAATCACAGAATACATATGATAATGTTCGTTTCATTTTGAATAATAAACGGTATGATATTTTAGAAAATTATATTTGTGGGTTTTATTGATTTTTATATACTATTTGATTATTTTTTTTATCATCTATTATCGATATTGCCATATTTTTCTCTATTTTTTGGATCCCATCTTTCGTACTATATTGTTCTACTAATATTTTTTTCAAATCTTTTACCTTGATTCTTTGAATCGATTTGAATAATTTTAATATTTTTTGTTTTAAAATGGTTGGAGTTGTTCTCTCATTTGGTGTTGTCATCATATTCGTTTTTAATAAATTTATGTAATCATTCAAGAATGTATTAGATGAATGTTTTATTAATTCTAAATCATAAAATAAAAACAAATACATAACAATGATACTATAATTATCCCAAGTAAAGCAGTATTTGACTAATTCATCATATAATGTTTTCCATGGTTTGTTTATAAATACATTAAAATAATTTATTAATTTTGTTTTCCAAATATTACGCTCATCTTGAATCAATAATTTTGTGTTAATTGGATTATTTTCAAAAAAATCATTTATTATAATTTTTATATTATTAGCTGTTATTGATTTTGTTTTCCAATCTTTTCCTACTTCATTTACCATATATGATAAAAAAATAATATCAATACACCATGGTCCATATTTTGTATAATAACTATAAAAATAACTTTCCATTGGCTTTGTGACATCAATTGATAAACCAAAATCGATTATAATTGGTCGTTTATCACTATCTTGTATCATTACGTTATTGTCTTTCAAATCATAATGAATAATTTGTGCTGATTCTAATTTTTCTAACGCTTCTAATAATATAATATTATTTTCTATAAATATATTAATAAATTTATAATTTGATAATAGTTTCATATAATATTTTAATATTGTATCTTTTCCTATATATTTTATTTTTTCAGATTCATATTTTGCGTTTGGATCTTTATTGTTATGAATAATATCACATTGATCAAGGTCTTCATCATCTAAAAAGTTTATATTTATATTTTCAATTTCTAATATTGGTGCGAAATAATTTTTATAATTTTTTATAGTCATTATTTTTTTTCCTATTAATGTCTCATTTTCTGATGTTTCTTCTTTTTTTTGTATTTTTATTATATAATCTTCTTTGAATTTTTTTTTATTTTCATCTACGTTTTTAAATACACAACCATATGCTCCTTGTGATATTAATTTTATATGATTCTGTTTTGTTATAATTTCATTTTTATTCATTAGTTTCTTTTTATTTCGTATATATTTTCTATTGACAATAAAAAATATACAATTATACTATTTTGTATTATTATTTTTATAATATATGATATATTTTTGATAGTGATATTCTAAACATTTTATATTTTTCTTGATCTCTTTTTTGTTTTTCTATTTTTTTTCATTAGTCTACCACCTCTACTAATAATATTAAGTTTGAAAAATTTAAAAGATTCATTAGTTTTAAAAGTTCCTTCACATTGAACATTGATGGTATAATTTTCATAATCCAATAATTTATCACTACTTATATAAGGTCGAAAACTCAATACTTTAGTTGCATTATTAAAATTCGAAAATTTTCCAAAACCTTCTATATTATTATTTTTGACTATCATAATCGTTTCTGTACTTTTAATTTTATGATTTCTAAAATCGTCAATATTAATTTCATTTAAATTATTTATATTTTCTAGATCTATTTCTTTTGATGTAACCCAATTATGTATATTTGCTGCCCAAAGTTTATCACCTGATAAAGGATTTCCATTTTTATCTGAACAATCATTAGATACTTTTAATTCACTACTTTTTTTTTTACGACTAGACATTATATAATAATATTAATATTATAAAGTTGAAACATATTCAAAATATTTTATTGATTTGTTGTAATACACGTAATTCAACTGTTCTAAACAAATATAGTTTTGGCGTTGTATCAATACCATGATAAATAGTACCTAAATTTATTTCTTCTATTGTCCAGCCATTTTCTGATAAATGTTCGAAATAGGGAACTGCGTTTATCATTACATCAATATCAGTTTGTTCTTCATCTGTTAAGAATCGTGTTTTACCTAATTGTTTTAATATATGTAATTTTATAATATATATAAGATGGTTTTTTATTGTATTTTTATATGATTCTTTTTGATATAATTCAATGATCTTATCTTTGAAATTTTTGTTTTTCATTGAAACCATAAATTTATTATCAGTATTATTATATTGCTTTTTTTGTTCTTCTATTACATCTATGAATTCTTGAAATGTTTTTTGTACATATACATTTGCTAATTGGGTTTGATTATATTGAACAATGTTGAGTTCGTTTAGTATATTTTGAAAATTGGTTGTTAAATGTAAATAATATCGAATCAAATCATGGTTTTTGTTGAATATTTTTTCCCATATTTCTTTGTTGGTTGTGTTTGATTCTAATAATGTTTTATAATCATTATGGATTTCATGTGCTGTTAATAAACATGATTTTTCGTATATCTCATTACAATATTCCATATAGCAAGCATTTATTATAAATGTTTTGATAAAATGAATATATTCAGTTGAATAGATTGTTTCGATCTTTGCTTGTGACATTTTTGATTATTAATATTATTATTATTATTAATGATAAATATATTATTCAATTTTTTCATTTTATCGATCTAAACCAACACTTGATTTATGTGGTCGCATTAGAGCTACTGATGGTTCAACCCAAAAACTCTTTATATTTAATTTTCGAAATAAATCATTCATCCACCAATCAGGTGAATTATTAAATGGAATATAATTTTCATATAATTTTTTTGCACATTTTTTGGTTATCAAATAAAAAGATGCAGCCTTTGTTCCACCATGACATTGATTTGTTATATCATTTGTTTTAGGATATACTAATAATCCTGGTTTTATCTCTCCTTCCATGTATTTTGTCCAATTACAATCAAAAAGTATATCCCACTCACCATAATTATCAAGTTGTTCTATATATTTATCTACTAATTTTGGTATATTATCTGTAAAATATATATTATCTTCCATTATAATACCATAGTCATAGTTATTATCTATTATATCCTTCAAAGATAAATAATGTTTATATGTACACGAAATACAACCTTTTCTTAATATCATTCTAGATGGATATACTAATATATTACTTGTGTATGATGGAAATTGTATAACTAACTGATTTATCATTTCTTCGGTTATTTCATCTTTATTTGGATGTTCCATCCATTTTATATTATTCAAATCAAATCCCCATTTTTTAAATTCATTTGTCATAATTTCTTTTCGTTCTGGCTCCAAATAATTATGTATTAAATAATATTTGATTGACGTTTTTGATGGTTTTGATTCCATGAATCTATCTAAATACACTTTTTTAAATATTTTTATTACTTTGTCTGGTGTATATTCATCAAATGCATTCCAATCTTTTTTTTTCTCAATTTCTGGATTAAAACTTAACAAAATACTTACTAGACTATTTGCATCATTATACCATAATGCTTTGTCTTTTAATATATGAACATGACCTAAGTCACTTCCAGTTTTTGATGCTATAATTGGTTTATTTTTAGACGAAAATTCTCCTATTGATATTCCAAATGTTTCACCCATTGCTCGTGCATATATCATTGCATCTACTGTATTAATAAATTTTACCTTTTCATCTAAGTCTGTTATTAATGGTAGATGAATAATATTCGGTAAACTTGGACAAAATTGTACAAAGTTTGCAAATAAAAAATAAATATGTTGATTATTTTTTGCAATATTATATACTACATATTGAGCAAATTGTATATCAAAACTATGTTTTCCACCATAACCACCAAAAACTATTGCATTTTTTGGTATATTAAGTTCTTCTCTCATATTTGAATCATGATTTGGAAGATTTATCATATGGGGAACAACCGGATATTTTCCACTGTTGCCTTTTACCCATGGAGATATAGATGTGTATATATCTCCATGGGGGTCATTGCAATTTAAAACACAATGTATACAATTTTTTGCTACTTTACTTATGCGATTATCTTTTTCACCTCCTTTTATTATGTAAATAATTTCAATATTATTTTTTAATAATAATTCATCTACTTCTTTAAAATCTTTTGATTCATGAACGAATTCAAATCGTTTTTTGAATTTTTCGATTACTCTTTCATCATTGAATGGATGATTTTTTTCATAAAAAATAAAGGATCTATTTCCTAATATTGTTTCATTATAATTAGCGTAGTCATAGAGAGTGTTACTAGTTTCACCATAATATAATTGATTATCCCAAAATGCTATATTCATTTTTGAATCGATATAAATATATAAAACAATATTAGTTTATATTGATTTATATGAACAATTTGTTTCCTATTTCATTTTCTATACCTGAAGAAAAGATTGTCTCAGATATCCCAAACAAAACATTTATACTTGCTAATTATATACCAGTTGGTGTTGGAGAAGGGACTTATATTTATGATTATGAAATAGATTACTATAATGGTTATAAAAATTCATTGTTTGCTATAACTAAAAAAAAAGGTGGTTGGGATTGTATGAGACATTATGAAATTTTAGCATGTGGATGCATACCTTATTTTGAAAATCTAGAAAAATGTCCTGAAAAACGTCTTTTTAATTTTCCAAAAGATATTATTTTGAAAACCAACAAAATATTTCATTCTTTAATGAAAAAATATAATGTCAACAAAAATAACATGATAGGTCAAATGACAAAAGATGAATTAGATGAATGTAAAAAATATATTCAAATACTATTGGAATATACAAGATCTCATCTGACTACAAAAACATTAGGTCATTATATTATTGAAAATACTAATTTGTCGAGTGATAGTAATATATTATATATTTGTAATCCTGCTGATGCTGATTATTTAAGATGTTTAACGTTACATGGACTCAAGCAAATATTTGGAAAAAAATGTGAAGAATATCCGATTCTTCCATATATTTATAAAAATTGTAATGAAACACAGTTTATAGATTTCAAACGATTACATGGTAGAGGATTTACATATACTAGATTATTGGACAGGGATCAATATTATAATGAATATAGTCAAGAAGAAATTATCAATAACATTAAAAATAAAAAATATGACATGATAATATACTCTAGTTTACATAAAGAGAAATCAAATCAACATCAACATATATTGATTGATATCTTAAAACAAAATTATCCTTCTAATAAAATAGCGTTTTTATGTGGTGAAGATGAACATCTACCACATCATTTAACCCCTGTTTGTTTATATCCCGAATATACTAGAAATGGACATATTTGTTTTGTTAGGGAAATATAAGTATGTTATATAAAAAATCATATAAAGATATCTATGTTATTATGATAGTGGGCCTAGCTACTCTTGTATATATTGTATATAACTACATAAAGTAATTTTGCACTTGTAGCTCAGTTGGTTAGAGCGTCAGTCTTATGAGCTGAATGTCATGAGTTCGAATCTCATCTAGTGCATTTTTACATGGTTATTTTATAAAATAAAAAATATTCAGGTCTTATAGTGTAGTGGTTAGAACCGGGGACTTTGAATCCCCTAACCTGGGTTCGAGTCCCAGTAAGACCTGGGGGGACATTGATATATATTATTAAAAAAATGATATAAAAAAAATATAATATATTTATTCAAGTAACATAATTGTTTACTTCAAAAATATGATTTTTATATCATAAATGCTTCGTTAGCTCAGTTGGTAGAGCGTTGGAAATTAATATTTCCGCTCAAATGGCTGTTAAATCACTTTTTTAGTGATATAGGCTACCATAAGGTCGAGAGATCGAAACTCTCATGAAGCGAAATTCATATTTTAAATAATGTATTGTATTATTATTTAAAATATTATAATCAATCAAAATTCATTAAATCTATTGGGTTGTTATTATTCGTGAGCTGTCTTGTCAGATAATCAATTGTCATTGATTTGTTTTGAACTTCTTTTTCTAATTTTGCTATGATCAATCTTTGATTCTGTATTGTTGTTTTCAGATTTTCATTTTCTATATAATAATTTGCCTTGTTTAGATTCAAATTATTAAGCCATTTTTGATGTGTTTTTGTTTTGATATGTGTTGAAAATACACCATGTGTATCATAAGTTTTGTCTTTTCTACTTCCACAAGGACATCTTATTCCATGTTTCAAATTATTGAATGATGGAATTTTATCTATATAATTACCTATATTATCAATACTAGGCATGTATAAGTCTGGCTCTGTTACTAATTCCATTTTATATATTTATTATATACGTATTATTGTATAATAATTTTTATTCAATTTTCTTTGATAAATATATAATTTCTTTAATAAATATATAATGGAATTTGTTTATAATAAAACGTTGCAAGAAAATGCTACAGAAAAAGTTTTAGTATTATGTCATCCAAAAAAAGATGATACTGACATATTTTTAAAAGTTGTTTCAATGAAAATTTTACGCAAAAATATCAAAGATATTGAATTAGAATTTATGTCTCAACCAGAACTGTATAGGTTAAGTGACACTGAATTTATGAAATCATATGAAGTGAATTATAGAAAGTATTTTGATGAAAATTTAGATATAAATGAAGGGAAAATATTCATTAATAATTATGAATACTTGTCCATTTGTTTATAGTCCGAATCTTAATAATGAAATTGTTGTAAATAAATTAACTGAAGTTTTAAAACCTGCTGGATATATATTGTGTTTACTGCAGTTCCAGAGGATCCATATGTACAAACTTACAAAAATGATGTACAAACTTACAAAAATGATGTACAAACTTACAAAAATGATGTACAAACTTACAAAAATGATGTACAAACTTACAAAAATGATGTACAAACTTACAAAA
>Ga0114973_10001507_pt1 | contig 17350 bp, 11 predicted proteins | sample M_140807_MF_Meta_FD_87025 | JGI IMG/M metagenome (GOLD analysis project Ga0114973, IMG submission 87025) | Freshwater microbial communities from Lake Montjoie, Canada to study carbon cycling - M_140807_MF_MetaG | ecosystem: Environmental > Aquatic > Freshwater > Lake | place: Lake Montjoie...
AAATCTACATCTTTAGAACATTAGATAATAAGGAGACCAATTCTAAAACTCTAATCAATGAAAATAAATTAAATATTCTAATTTGTGGTGCAATTTTTTTTATAGTACCTTCGCTACTGTTGGTAATAACGCCTCACAGCAAAGAAGTGCTTAATGCAGGCTTTGGTTTTGGATATATATTTAATTTTTTTTCAAGTTTCGGATTAAGTTTTTTTGGCATCTTGATTTTGAGTCATTTTAGAAGAATTGGATTAAAAATTATTTATACTTTAATATTAATACTTGCCCCCCTAAATTCCATTGGAAATATACAAACGGTTTTAAATTCTAATAAAATATATAAATACCCTGAGATAATAATTTCTAAAGCAGTAAAAAAAGGGATATTAAATAACTTATATGATGATGATATATTAATAAGGCAGAAAAGATTTGCAAGTGACTCGGTTTGGAATTACTTTGTAAAATCAAACAAAAATTTAATTATTCTCAATCCAGATGAAGTTTTAGAAAGTCAAAGTTTTAAAAATAAAAGCAAGATATTAACTAATAATAATAATGAATACGAAGAATATGATTTAAAAAATAAAAGAGTCTTTATATTACATTATTTTTTTAACGATAAAGGTCTTAATGAAGGAAATTTCTTTTTTGCAAAGGTAGACAGTTTCACAAAATTTAAAAAAAATATTATTTCAATAGATGTTAAAGATTTAAAATTTTATGAAGAAAATAGAAATAGGTTAATAGAAATTAAATTAGATGAAAGTATAAATTTTTTAAAATTAGTTTATGATAATGATCAAAATCCAAAAAAATACTTTGAGGAAATTAATCTTAAAAAGTATAATATTTATAAATAAAGTTTAAAAAGTATAATATTTATACATAAAGCAATGTTAAAAAAAATTAATCATATAATAGAAATTATTCTTAATAATTTTTTTTTATCTGCGTTAATTTTATTTTTTTTTATTTTTGCTGTTCAATTTATAATGTTTAGGTTTGATTATTTAAATTTTAATATTCCATTTGCTTATGGAGGTGGTGATGGCTTGCTAATTCCATGGTTTATAAAAAATATTTTAAATCACGGAGATATGAATTTTTCTAATTTATCATCCGCTCCCGTTGATAATTTTAAATTGCACCAGTGGCCTATTATTGCTGAAAATATTCATTTAATTTTTTTTAGAATTATCTCATTTTTTAATAAAGATATTCATTTTATTTTAAATTTTTATTTTTTATTAAAATTTTATATTATAGCTTTGCTTTGTTTTTTTTGTCTAAAATTAATTGGCATTTCAAGTGCAATAAATATTGTATTATCAATATTATTTGCATTCTCTCCAATTGTATTTACTAGGTATTACGGTCATTACTTTCTTGGAATTTATTATGCAGTACCAAGTTTTTTTGGGATTGTAATTTATTGTACAAAAATTTTTTTACAAAATTATAAAATAAATAAAAAAGATTATTTATCAATAAGTGTTTTTATTTTTTTTACCTCTTTAAGCGGTATTTATTATGCTTATTTTTCTATAATTTTTTTAATAATTCTTTTTTTTTCATTCTTGATAATTCAAATGAGCTTTTATAGATTTAATTTTAATATAAAAATTTTTTATCCTCTCATTGCTGTAATTTTAATTACCTTAATTATATTTATATTTTCAATCGATTTTTATAAAATAGTATTAAAAGTAAGTAGTGTTAGGAACAATCCAGCTTTTGTAGCAGATTTATTCGGATTAAAATTTTCAAGTTTAATTGCGCCTATAAGTAACCATGTTTTTAAAAGTTTCGCAGAATTTAGAAATTTAATAAATTCATTTCCTTTAACAAATGAGAATGCACTGAATTCTGTGGGAATTATAAGCTCCTTTGGACTAATATGCCTAACCTTCTGGCCTTTCATTAATATTTATTTTATTTATAAAAAAAAAACTCTCTTAAACTTAAATTCAATAGATATTAAATATCTTCTACTAAATGTAATTCACTTATTTTTTTTAGTTGGATTTTTTATTGCAACCATTGGTGGACTCTCTGTATTTATAATTCAATTTATTTTTCCAATGATTAGAGTCTATTCAAGAATTTCGATATTTTACGGATTTTTTGGTCTTTTATTTGTAGGAATTATTTTAGAATATTTAAAAAGCAAAATCTTAGTTAAGAAAAAAAATTTTCATATACACGATCTAATATTTAAAATTTTTTTATTTTTTTTGTTAACTTTTGGCTTAGTTGATCAAATCGGTAAATTTAATCTTCTTGCGGGATCGAATGATAAACATTTTGAAAGTGATAAAAAATTTTTTAGTGAAGTTGAAAGAAATTTGCCAAAATATTCTAAAATATTTATTTTACCAGTATTCAAATTTCCTGAGCACCCCCCAATTAATGAAATGATAGACTATGATCATTTAAGAGCACATGTTCATACAAAAAATATCCACTTTACCTACCCATCATTTAATAATGACAATTCGTTTAAATGGCAGGTTAATGTTTCTAAAACACCATTAATTACTGACCCTATAAAATATACAAATGTTGAGAAATTGGCAAATTACTCAGAATTAATAAATATAAAGGACTTTATAACTGAATGTGAAATTTTCAATTTCAAGGGCATAATAATAGATCAAAAAGCCTTTAAAAAAGATGATCTAAAAAGATTAATAGATAATTTTAAAAATAACTTAAAAGAAGCAGCAACATTATCAGATGATAACAGATATATTTTTTTTAAATTAAATGAAAGTCCCCTCATCATTGAAGTGGATGTTGAAAATTATCCAACATATTTAAAAATTATCGATAAAGAAAAAATAAAAAATTCAAAATTACCTGAATTTTTAAATAAAGAAAAAATTTACAATAAAATCGATTCACAAAGTACTGGTGATAAAATAAATATCTATTACGATACCAAAGAATATTTTGATAACTTGTATAAATTTTAATAAAATTATTTATATTTATATTTATTAAACTCAGTATGAAGTAAATACGCGACTGGATCAGAATTATCATCTTCCATAATTTTTTTAAAATCTAATGATTCTGGGAAATAGAGCCTATATATTCTATCTAGTTTTTGTTGATAAACAAAAAACTCCTTAACTTCTATTTTATTTATCTCTTTATAGTTTTTAAAATCGATACTCTCAATCTTTGCTAGGAAAACTTGACCTATATCTTTTCCATTTTTGTCAAAATTATAACTATAAGTATAAATATTTTTATCTTTTAAATTTATTAATTTATTATTTAATGAGCTTTTATTAGTAAAATATTCTTCTAAATAATATTTTTTTGAAAGACAATGTCTGTCAGAAATAAAAAGATCTTTTGGTTCACATAAGTCAAATACTTTTTTTGTATAAGTTGCATGGAACCACAGCCAATCATGGGCAAAGCGCATTTTTCTAACTATAACAGCATTATCTTCTATTAAATCAAACATTCCTTTTTTAAGTGCAGACTCAAGTAAAATTCTTGGATGCTTATAAATTTTATTTGCTTCATGAACCACAAATCTATTAGTTAATAAATTTAAGTAAAAAATTATTGAAATTCCTATGCTTAAACAAATTAGAAAAAAATTAGAAAAAAAATTTATTTTAATTTTTTTTAAAATAAAAATAAATATACAGATTATTAATAATGAAAAACCAAAATATTGTATAAAAACAGGCAAGTAACCATAACCGTAGCCAATATCTAAAAGCTCATTTCTATGAGGAGTAAAAGAAATAATTAAAGCTGGACCTGCACTCAATATTATTGAAATCAAAAATAAAATTATAATGTTTGCCTTAATTTTTTTAAAATTTATTTTTTTTAGAGAAAAATAAATAACAAAAAATATTAAAGTTAAAAATAATATATCTAAAGGCTGAATGAAATTTTTTATCAGTTTTTCTTTTATTCTTATCAAATAAATTAATGGTACCGATGATGAAAATTGAATGAAGAATGCGTTAAAAGTTTCCAAAGGGCTTCCAAAGGACAAAGTCGAGTAGATTGCTTTTTTTTTAAAGAAAATAAATATTCTTATTAAGAATGTTAAAGCGAAAATAGTTGATGAAAAAATCAAAAACTTTTTGAAAATTTTTATAAAATTTTTATAACTATTATGGTAATTGTAAAACACAATTGGATAAACAAAGATAAGAACATAGCTTATCTCGTAGTGTAAAATCATTATGACAAAATAAATAAAGCTATAATTCAAATATGATTTGACATTTTTTATTATAAATTTCTGAAAGTAATAAATTGATAATAAAAAAAATAACATTACTAATGGTAATAAAATGTGAAAACCCTGAACAGGATCATGCCACAATCTTAGCTGCATAGAACCTATAACTAAAATTGTAGTTATAAATGCAGTATTACTATCATTAAAAAGTAGATTTAAATTTTTATAAAAAAAAATTAAACAAAGAATAACAATAGTAATATTTAATAATTTATAAATATATAAATTATCATATAAAAAATAAAAAATTGTAAATGATAAATTAGTTAAAGGAAATATTCTTCCCTGCAGGATCCAGCCCACTATCTCCTGATAGGTATGTCGAGCTAAACTATAATTTCTTTCTATTAAAGTCCCAATAATTTGTGATTGATAAGCATCATCTGAAAAAAAACCTGAGCCTAATAATAATGATAATGAATAAAAACTTATTAGTGAAATAAGAAAAATCTTTGAAATTTTTTTAAAAAATTTTTCAAAAATAAATTTTTTTTGTAGAAGCATTTTTTATAAATTATATTAATATTCTAAATTACCCGATATATTCTACGAATGTATTTAATAAATTCTTTTCATTTAAATTTAACTCTTCTAAATTTTTATATTGATTATTAATTATTTCAGTTCTTATTTGATCGTTTTTTAATATTTCGTGCAGATTCTTTGCAAGTTCATTGAAATTTTTTGAATTAAAAAAGTATCCAGAATTTTTTAAAATTTCGCTATACACTTCTAATTTATAAGCAAAAATTAAGCACCCATTTAAAGCAGCCTCTAAAACTGGTAATCCAAAACCCTCAAATTCACTCATGGTAACATACACATCACTTTTAGAGTAATAATTTTTAAGTTCTTCATCCGAAACCACGTCTATGAAATTTACATTATCCTCTATTTTTAATTTTTTTACTTTATCTAATAAAAAGTCTTTATAAAAATTTTCTCCTGAGGTTCCAATTATTGTTAAGTTTGCATTAGGATTAAAATTTAAATATTCGGAGAAAAAATGAATAGTATCTTCAATTTTTTTATTTGGTGTAAGTCTAGAAATGGTCATGAAATTAATTTGCTTAGTAATTTTATTTGTCTGCAATCTATTTAACTTAATATTACCAGCAAGAGGGGGGCAACTTATAATTTTTCCTAATTTTATATCTAAATTTCTATCATCAGTATTAATTTCTACATAATCATTGTAAATTTTTTGATTATCTTTTCCTAGACTTCCCGATATTTTCATAATTTCATTTAACTTAAAATTATTTATACTATTAAAAATTTTAGAGACCAACTTATCTCCCAATCCTTCTTGGATTTTATTAAGTTCTCTAAAAAAAAATGAATAATATTTATCGAAATTAATAATTTTTTTTTGTTTTGAACGCACAGCTTTAAACGAATTAACCAATCTATTTTTTAATTCTTTGCATGTAAATAGAGAATTGCCAATTATTTGATCAAAATATATTATATTTCTATCTAAAGAATCAGTTGCCAATGCAGAGTCTTGAGCTTCTTCTGGATTAAATACTTTTAATAAGTATTCGGGTGTTATATTCTGAAAATATAGAATTTTTTTACAGTTTGGATAATCTTTTATTTTATCAATAAAATCATCGTGGCTATAATAAAAAAATAATATTATATCATTATCACTAAGTTTATTTGGAAATAAAGATCTATGCTTAATAATTTGATTGTAATTTAAATCATAATCTTCAGAAAAAATCTCTACATCATAATTGTGATTTTTAAATAAATTATATGAATATAATAAAAAATTTCCCACTGCATTATATCTGTAAACTTGCTTTTGTATAAAATATATTTTTCTTTTCTTTAATTCAGTTTTAATTAAGTTTTTAGAAAAAGACTTATTGCTTTCAATATTATAAAAATTTTCTTTTTGCTCAGCATTTTTAAAAATAGGTATTTTTAAATTAAATAAAACATAATTTGCTGTTGATTCAGTTCTTATTAAGATTTGAAGTAAGAAAAAATTATCCTTACTTGCATCGACTTTTTTATCAAACCAAGAAGAAGAAAAATCTTTTTTTTCCACTTTTATATTAAAATTTTTTTTTTTTTTTATTTCGACTGATAATTTTTTAGAGGAACCAAGATCTACTTCATTCTGATTAAATTGAAATTTTTGCCACGTATAATGGTTTATATAATTTTTCAGAACAGGATTAAAACTATAGATATCCAATACCAAAGAAATTTCAGACTCATGAAAATAATCTTGAATGCATATTTCAATATTAAAATTTTCTTTTTTATTTAAAATTAAATATTTAGTATCAGATTTTATATAAATTTTACTCATTACAAGATGTATTTCTCAATTAGTTTATTTGTTAACTTTAAATAAGTATCTCCAAATACTGTGTCTGGCTCTATATTAGTTTGCTCGTGAAATTCATTAAAACTTGTTATTGTAATAAAGTCAGGCTTACATTTTAATTTTTTGATAATTTTGAATGTGTTTTCATATGTTTTGCCTTCATTACGTGCAACAATTCTTAATGTATTCTTAGATCTAAATGACTGCTGAAGTTCTATATCATTATAACCAGGACTGACCGTATAAGAAAAATATTTAAATTGTGATAATATTTTACTCCTTTCAATTATTATTTTTTCTAAATTTTTTTCATTAGCTATTTCAAGTGGGGAATAAAAATAAAAACTATCAAAGAAACCTTTTGTTAATAAATTTTCTTCATTAATTTCTTTTGGCTCCCTTAAACTTTGCGCAAAATTAAGACAATTTTTTTTTGCTCTTCTAACAATATCTAAATTAAAAAAAGAGCTATAATCAAATTCCGAGGACCAAAACCAGTACAAAATTGGTTTGTTATCTTTTTTTAAATAGCAATAATCATCAAAAAAAACTTCGATACCATTAAAAGTTTTTTCTAAGCCTAAAAAATTTTTGGACGGAACAATTTGAATACATAATTTTATATTTAAATTCTCTTTAAGTATAATATTTCTGATATGATTAGCAGAAATAAGTTCATTTTTGTTCACTCCATTGTTATCAATATGTAAATTAATGATAAGATAATCAATTTTACTTGATATCATCATTTGTAAATGCCTCTTTATTATATCTCCTTTAGTTGAGCCATAAAAACCAAGCGATGGACTTATTTTTACTGTAGTATCTGGAGTGTCATTCCAGTGCTCTGATCCATATCCTTCGCCATACCAAGCATAATACTGCGCCCCTACGAGTGGAAGATTTGAATCTTTTTTGTTAATTTTGCTTTTAACTTTTTTTAATTTTAGCAATTGTTCAATATTTTTTTTTAAAATTTCAGATGATTTTTTCCATGTATATTTTTTTGAAATTTTAATACTCTCATTAGTCATCAAAAATCTTAATTTTTCGTCAGATTGCAAATTTCTCATAGCTGTGGCGAATTCTGAAGGGTAAGGATTACATAAAAAAGAGTTTTTATTTGTAAGTATTTCTACATACCCGCCCTCATTTACTGCAATTATTGGACACCCAGCGGCCATAGCCTCTAATACAACTATTCCAAATGGCTCTCTAATTGCAGAAAATAAAAAAGCGCAAGATCTTGCCAATAATAATTGTATTTCGTGATTTTTTAATCTCTCTATAAAAAAAACTCTGTCATTTAAATCCAAAAATTTGCAAATATCCATGAGATTTTCTTTTTCTGGTCCTGAACCTACTATTATCAATTTACTTTCTTCTACTTGTTTTATTGCTTCTATAAGTAAATTTATTCGTTTATGAGCCCACAATTGCGAAACTGTTATAAATAAATTTTGGTCTTTTTTTAAATTAATAAATGGATTCTGATCACAACCAGGATAAATAATATCCTGACAATTTATACCAATACTTCTTTTAATATAATCAGCGCAATATTTGCTATTTGCGATTGTAATATCCGGAATAACAGAGTTATCTATTGATTGAATTACATCTGCTATTGCCTCAAAATCAGAAATGTTCTGGTTTTCAATTGTGTCATACCTTTCCTTTGGATAAATATGTATTTGTCTTTCAGTGTCATCACTATTTTTTTTACTATTTAAGACTCTTCCCTCATATTTTAAATCATAGATTGCTCTTAATGGTTCATGCGGAAACCATAACATAGGTTTTTTATCAATCAAATGTGCGGGAAAAGTATTGCACAAATAAAGATCATGTTCTTTTATTTGTTTTTTCCAATATTTAGATATTACTAAACTATTTAAAATAAAATTATATTTCTCTGTAATTGGAAAAAGTTTTCGAAGCTCAACTTTTTTTACATTACTATTGATGTTGTGCTCTCGTAAAAGATCTAAATTTATATCAGGAGCATATAATGTTATATCGTATTCATTATACAAATAACGGCACAACTCAATCATGTACCTTTCCGCCCCACCATATTTTCTTAGAGATGGTATGACTATACCAATACTTTTTTTCATATTTTAAGTTTTTTATATACATTATCCAAACGAACAATGCACCTTTGCCAAAGGTATTTTTTTACTAAATTTCTAATTTTCGGACAGTATTTGGGTAATTTTAAAGTTTCACTCAATGACTTTTCTAAATCCAAAGCACAATAATTTACAATGTCCAAATAGTATTCCTTTGTCGATCCTTCTGGTGTAATTAAAATATTTTTTCCATTTGCGGCCGCCTCAATTGAGCTTAATCCTGGAGTCTCTAAAATACTTGGTAATACAAAATGTGAGCAAGCCGCATAAGCAGATTTTAAAACTTTAGAACTGTGACTTATATCCTTTATTACTCTTAAAATTTTTTTTTTATCAATCGCAACTAGCTCATTATAATAATCCTTATCTCTTATTTTTCCAATTATAATTAATTTTTGATTTAAATTAATGCAAGCTTTTAACAATGATAATTGATTTTTTCTTTTTTCAATATTAGCTACATTTAAAATAAAGTCATATTTTATATTATATTTTTTTTTAAAGATATTAGGGGTTACTTTTTTAAAAAATGATGAGTCGACACCATTATAAACAAATTCAAATTTATTTTTACTTAAATTAAAAGTATCTTTTAATTGCTTAATCTCAATCTTAGAATTACATACAATCTTATCAGCTAAAGAGAGAATATTGTAAATCTCATTCAAGTTATATTGATTTTTGTTTTTATTTGTTATCCAGAGATTTGGACTTATAACCAAAGGAATTTTTTGAGATTTTACATAGTTGCAAAAATGTTGTGATCCTCCTACACATGAAAAAAAATGAACTATATCAAAATTTTTTACATGATCTTTCCAATTATTAAAAAGTTTTATTTTATAGCCAATATTTTCTAAATATTTTTTATAATAAGTTATTTGAATCTCCCCTCCCCCAGGTATTTGATGTGCCATTGGATAAGTAGCGAATAATATTTTCATAGGCTAGAATTCTTAATAATAGTATTCACTAAATACTCATAAGAAATCTCTTTATCTGATATTTTTTTTTGATTATTATTTTTATTCAAAATATATTTCAAAAAATTTTTATTGTTTTTATAGATGTAAACTTTATTTTTAAAATGTATTGATGATGAAATATTTGTCATTAGCACTTTACATCCACATATCAAATATTCATTAATTTTTAGAGGAAACATGTTCTCTGTGTAACTATTCTTTTTATATAACAAAAGTGCACAATCAACATGTTTTATATATTTCGGTAAATTTAAGTACTCTGCATATTTTATAAAAAAAACGTTTTTTAATTTTCTTAATTCATTAAAAAAATAATTATCATTTAATTCATACTCTTCACCAATAAAAACAACACTTGCGTTGTTATTTTTTAACGCAAAATCATAATATTTTTTAAAATCTAATTTAAAATCAGAGAGGACGCCATGATAAAAAAAAATTGGCCTTTTTATTTTTTTAAATTCATTTGGAATCAAATATTTTTTTTTCGATGCTTTAATAAAATCCTCAGTGACCGCATTTTTCAAAAAGTACACATTTTTCATGATCTTCTTAAATTTGTAATATAAAAAATTACAAGAAGTGAAAATGTAATTACATTTTTTTAACAAAGACTTTTCTTGAATTTTATAATTTTTTTTATCAATACCCTTAATGGAAGATAAATCATCCACACAATGATATATAGTTTTGACAATAAATTCATTTAACTTATTAAATTGAAAATAAGGATGATAAGTAATTAAATAAATTCTTTTAATTTTTTTTTGTTTAACTTCCCTCAAAATTTTATTTTCTAAAAGAAAATTAAATAATCTAAAAAAAACCTGATTTTTTTCTTTAAAAGGAATTAATGGTGGAGAAATTATTGTAATGTTATTATCATCTGACCTTTTATTACAAAATAATAAAAAAAAAAATTTTATAGTTCTAAAAATATCTTTTTTTGAAAATATACTTGGTTTTCTTATACCTGGACTTTCGACGTAAATAATTTTATAACCTTTTTGCGCAAGCATTTTTGAAACATTCTGTTTATTTGTCCAATATTTGTTATCCCAGTCTGCGGTTGATAAAATTAATATATTTTTACTCATTTAAATCTTTTTCAAAATTTTACTTATAAATTTTGCAGCCTTACCATTGCCATAAGGATTAAATTTTTTTTTATCAAATAAATTTTTTTTTTTATAATTTTTTATAATTTCTCTATAAACTTGATTATTTTTTATACTTATTAATTTTGATATACCTTTCTTAGAACCCTCTACTCTTTCGGTATAATTTCTTATTACATAAACAAACTTTTTGAATGATGGTGCCTCTTCTTGAATACCTCCTGAATCTGTAATAATGAATTTACAATTTGCAATTAAATTTAAAATTTCAAAATATGTAAGGCTTTGATATATTTTAATACTTGAAAATTTAGATAATTCTTGGATTTTTTTTTTATTATTTCTAAAATTTAGAATTCCAGGATGACATAAAATTCTAATTTGAATATCTTTTACTTTAGAGGCTGTAAGTTTAATATTTTTTATTAGATTTTGATAATAGCTATAATTTTCTCTACGATGACAAGTTACAAGTATAAAAGTTTTTTTTATTTTTTTAAAATATTTTTTTTTTTTAAAGATATTTAAAGCATCAACTACTGTATTACCCGTTAAGTATATTGTCTTTTTATCAATGTTTTCATTTAAAAGATTGTTAACTGCATTTTTTGTTGGAGCAAAATTTAAATTTGCAATCTTAGATATAACAAGTCTGTTAAATTCCTCTGGAAACGGTTCTTCAAGATGATTACTTCTTAATCCCGCTTCTACATGAGCAATCTTTATTTTATTATGAAATGCTGCAACTGAAGAGACTAATGCTGAAGTGGTATCCCCCTGAACAATAACTAAGTCTGGTTTTTCTTTTTTTAATACTTTATCTAATCCAAAATAAAGTTTAGAAGTTAAAATATTTAAATTACCAAAATCATTTTTGCAATTTAATCGATAATTTGGTTTTAATTTAAAATCTTTTAAAATTTTTTTAATCAATATGTCATGCTGGCCAGTAAAACAAATAATTGTTTTTATTTTTTTATATTTTTTTAATTCAATAACTAAAGGATAAAGCTTTATTAATTCAGGTCTAGTACCGATTGAAATTAATATTTTCATTTTTTTATTGATATAAAATTATGATTCATTTGAAATTTTTTATTTTTATATAAGACACTATAATTAATATTCTTAAATTTTTTTCCAATAATACTAAATGAGTCTTTTTTTTCTTTTATACGTAAATTACTTTTATAATATAAAAAATTTAGAAAATCATTTTGTGATAGAAATAAAATTTTTCCCTTTTTTTTTATAAATCTTATGAATTTTTGGTGAATAGTTTTTCTATATTCTTCATTTTTCCATCCATAAGAATATCTTTTCGAAAATGGGTGGTCTAGAAAACCAAATGCTCTTTGGTTTAGATATGAAATTAAAAAACTTTTTTTGTAGATTTCAATTTTTTTTAAAGTAGGAGAGATGTCTCCATGAAGCATACACTGTTGATTATTTAAGATAATTTTATTGTTTTTTTTATAAAATCCCGTCCTAAAACTTAAACTGCTCTGATAGGCATCTAAAGCTATACCGCCAACAATACCTTTAATTTTAGCTTTCTTCAAAACATTCGGCATGAAATTAGGTGTATGGTGGAATGGAGCTACAATATAACTTGATCTAATTCCAATTTTTTTAAGCGCTTTAATTGATTCTTTTATTTGCTTTAGAGCTACTTTAAAATTTCCACCAAAATTTTCAATATGTTCATGACTATGAGATAAAATTGACCCTTTAGATTTAACAATACTTTTAATAAAATTTTTATCTCTTTCTTTTAAGATTGATGTCAAAATTGCTAATGAGAAGGGTATTTTTTTTAATTTATATAAATTAAATATTTTTTTTGCAGACCTTATATTTTCATCACAATCTAGTCTCATAGTCACCAAACCATCATATTCATAAGGAACCTCAGAAATTCTTGGAAAATTTGGCAAGCTCATATCAAATGATGTGATAAATTTTTCGATTATGGATACGTCAAAGCCATCGAAAAGACCAGCATCTCTATTTACAAATAATATTTTGCTTAGATTCAAATCATGAATAGAAACAAATGTTATAAATCTATCTTTTAACCGTATTTTACCAATATTACTTTGTTTTGTTAGACACAGTACAAATGATTTTACAGACCAGATTTCATTTTTATCAAACGTTATTTTGCCATAACCAAAATTATTCCACTCTTTTTCAAAGTCAAATCTATTTAAAAACCTTTCTTTAAAACAGGGAAATAAATACTTTGTTTTATACTCTACTTTTAGTTTTTTTATATCATACTTAGAATTATTAATTTTTTTTTTAAAAAAATCTTTTTGTAGAGGTATTTTTTTGAAATTAAATTTTTTAAAAAAATATCCCGAAAAAGCACCTAAATAAATTATTTTAAATTTATTTTTTTTTGAAATTCTTTCTATTAATTTTTCTTGTTTAGAATTAAGGGAAAAAACAAAAATAATTGAGTTTTTAAAATTTTTTTCCGTTATAATATTTATTTTTTTTGGGATTATGTTAAAAGATCTAAAAATATTAATTACAATATACTCTAATAAATGAATATTTTTTGAATTCAAAATTTTTATCATTTTAATTAATAATATAATTAAATTTAAGGTTTTCTCCCTGATAAACGAATTGATCTTTATTTATAAATTTTATCTCAAAAGAATCTTGAAAAAAAAAATTAATTCTTTTAGCAATTTCTTCTTTACAATTAATCTTATCGGTATAAATAAATAATATGTGCTTTTTATCTTTACCAAGTTTAATTTGAAATAAATTTATATTTTGAATTTGATGATCAAAAATATCTTGAATATGATGTGTAAGATATATTTTATTATTTAAATTTATTTTTTGATGTTTTCTTCCAGTGATATTTTTAAAAAAAAATCCTTTTTCATTCTCATGTAATTCACCTAAATCACCAGTTTGATATTTTATTAATGGCATATATCTATTATCTAAGTTAGTAACTATAATTTCATTATTTATGGTTTCGCAAAAAATAGAATTGTCCATTAAATATATTAGATCATCATTTAGAAATTCATAAGCTATAATTCCAACCTCTGCTTGACCATATCGTTGGATTACTTTACATTGAAAGTAGTCTTGTATTTTTTTTTTATCTAGATCTGTAAGCAATTCTCCAGAACTTTCATAATATTTAAAAAAGAAAAATTCTTTTTTACTTTTACAATATTCTAATATCATCAACATCGTAGAAGGATGGCAATGTATTAGTCTGGGTTTATATTTCTTAATTTTTTTAATAATTAATTCTAAATCTATTTCATTTAAACTTGAAAAAAAAATATTATCTCTACCTAAAATAAAAGATTTTATATTTTCTTTTACTCTTTCATTAAAATACAAATTTTTTTTAAAATTTGAAGCAAAATGTAAATCTTTTCCAGGGATTCTAACTCTATTTCTGCAAAATCTTGTAATTGAAGATGATTTATCAGCAGCAATATCGTCATAAAATATTACTACTTTTTCACCTGTTGACCCCCCAGAAGGACATGAATATATTTTTTTTGTTATTATTTTTTTGTTTAATAAGTTATCAAAATTTTTTTTTATGATTTCTTTATTTATAAAGGGAATATCGGCAATGTACTTGATATCTTTTTCAATATTTTTTACTAAATTCTCACTCAATATCTTATTGTAGTAAGGTATATTTTGGTATGAATACTTTATAAAGTTTATTAGTTTATTTTTATGAATTTCTTTTCTTATTTTCCATTTTATAGAAAAATATTTATCTAATTCATTGACATATTTTTGAATATTTCTAACAATTAACTTTTCGGCCGTTAAGAATTTTAATTTATCAATTGTCTTAAAAAAAAAATTTGCACTTATCATTCAACTATTGATAGATTTTACCTCAATAATACTTCCAGTTTCTAATTTTACAATTTTATTGCAAACCCGATGAATTAAATTTAAATCATGTGAGGCCAGAATAAGAATTTGGCTACTTTTAATCATTTCGTCTAATTTTTTCTCGCACTTTTTTATAAAAGTCTGATCACCAACAGATAACCATTCATCTAAAAGAAGTATTTGTGGTTGATAAAAAGTACTTGAGGCAAACGCAAGTCGCAAAATCATTCCCATTGAGTAATTTTTAATTGGAATATTTATAAAGTGACCCAATTCACTAAATTCAATAATTTCTTTTAAATTTTTTTTAATTTCACTTGGTTTATGACCGTTTAAAATACCTCTTAATAATATATTCTCATAGCCAGTCGCATCAAAATCTAGCCCGTGATTTAAATCTAGTATTGAAACAATTGATCCTTTAACATCTAAATTTCCACTAGTTTGCTTATAAATCCCACTTATTAAATTCAATAATGAGGATTTTCCTGAACCGTTATTGCCAATTAATCCTACTCTATCTCCACTTTTTATTTCAAGATTTATATTATTTAATGATTTAATTATTATTCGCTTACCTCCTTTTTTATTAAAAATTCCCCCAATTGAATTTTGAATAATTGTTTTCTTTAAAGACTGTGAGTTTTGATCATAAATTTCAAATTGTAATGTTAAATTATTAATCTGAATGTAAGGTTCAATTATAGCCAAAATGCAACCCTATGTGAATATTTTCTCATTAAATAATTAGCAAATGTAATTCCAAAAAATAGCATTAATATGCAAAAAATAAAGCTGTTCGCTGGAAATATACCCTGCATCAAAGGTTGTCGAAAAATTTCGATTAAATGATAAAACGGGTTTAAATATATTACCCAACTGAGTTGAGGTCGTGCTTCCAAAATATGAGACGCATCCCAAAGTACTGGTGTTGCAAAAAAAGAAAGTTGGATGAAAACTGATGTAAGTGAATTAAAATCTCTGAATCGTAAAGAAACTAATGCTAATATTGTATTTATCCAAATTATATTAAGAAATAATATAAAATAAGAAATTATAAAACTGAAAGTGTATAATGATATTTTTACTTCAAACCAGATTAAAATAAAAATCCAATAGGGAAAATTATGAATTAAGTTTATAAAATTTTTACAAACGTCTCTAAAAATATAATTGTAGTTTGAAATTCTATAGTTTTTAATTAAAGCAGCTGATCTTATAAAAGTTTCAGGTGCCTCACTAATGTTGCTAGATATATTTTGCCATAATATGAAACCAAAGGATAAGTACAAAATATACCATTCAAGATTTTTTTTTAATATAATTGAGTAGATGAGCGACAATATTAAGATGATTATTATATTTGATAAAACAACCCAAAAAGGTCCGATAATTGATCTCCTATATCTTTTTTTTACCTCATGCATGCTCAAAAAAAACCAAATATGAAAGTTTTTAATTAGGATATTTATTAAAATCATTTTATTTTTATTTATTAGAAAAAAACTTATTAAAATTTTTAGTATTTCTATTTAAATAAATTAAAAAAGGTATAGGCAAATAATATATTACATTTAACCAATTATTAAAAAAGCTTCCTGAGGGAGAAAATGGAAACAAAGTAATAAAAAGAGATATATATAGCAAAAATTCAACTTGAAGTTTTAATTCTAATTTTTTATTGATGATAAATTTAAAAATTTTAAAGCAACAAAATACAAATATTAATAGGACGGCAAATGCAGGAAAAATTCCGGTCTCACTTAAAAGCTGTAAATAAGTGTTATGTGGATGCGTAGAGCATGAATATTCTGTAAAGTATTTAATATCTGAACACTCAAATCTAAAATTTCTGGGACCTACCCCTAAAATAGGATTATCTAAAAACATTTTTACCGCACTTTCAAAATGAGCTTGATGAAATTTAGACATTAAATATTTGCCATCAAGTGTTTCTATAATTTGATTAAAGGACTGTTGAAATCTTTGATTTACAAAAATATTTAGATAGTTCACCAAAAAAACTAAAATAATTGAGATGAAAAAAGCAAAAATTAAGATTTGCTTTAAATAAATTTTACTAAGCATTCCAAATGTGAGAATTAAAAATATATAAAATAAAGACGTCCGCTCTCCGGAAATCACCACAACAAAAATATTAAGTACTACCAATAAAATGTAAATATACTTATGATAAATAATTTTATCCTTAAGAATAATCATTGATATTAAATAAAATGGAAATAACCTACTTAAATAACTTCCTAAGATTAATTCGGCACCAAAGAGTCCGGTAACTCTATCATTTGAAGGCTTTGGTATAAAAAAAAAATCCTTGGTAAAAATAAACTGGATTAAGGCATCAATAATAACAAAAGAATATAAATAAAAAAAATATTTAAAAAACTTATAAAAATTTGAATTTTCTTTATTTAATAAAAAATAAATGCAAATTGAAAATAAAATAAATCTAATGTAGGTAAATGAATACTTAAGAGAACTAAAAATAAAAATAGATGCTATAGAACTTAAAAAAAAAAAAAAAAATAAACAAAGAAAAAAAAATATAATACTTATTAAAA
>Ga0114973_10001508_pt1 | contig 17336 bp, 20 predicted proteins | sample M_140807_MF_Meta_FD_87025 | JGI IMG/M metagenome (GOLD analysis project Ga0114973, IMG submission 87025) | Freshwater microbial communities from Lake Montjoie, Canada to study carbon cycling - M_140807_MF_MetaG | ecosystem: Environmental > Aquatic > Freshwater > Lake | place: Lake Montjoie...
CAATGAAACCAATACGTATAAGGCTGCGCGTAACCGAGTAACATATTTAGAGACTTAGCCTGCCCTTCGTCTTGCTGGCTCTTCTGTAAAAAGGTGATAAACGGATACTGCTGGTTCATAAGTTTTGCCCAATTCGCTTTCGGATGTGGTGAGTATTCATTAATAACAATCCATTTATCTATGCGATTGAGGGTTTGTTTGTCGTGAAAGGCTTGTAGTTTATTGATACCATTTTGAAACATCTGCCAACCATCACGCTTCGGGCAGTCAAAATACGTCGTACATAAGAAAATAGTATCTCTTGACGTAGAGAGTTTTGAGACTAGAAAAAGCAGTAATACCGTTCCTAAAACTAAAAATAGTATGTCGTACTTCATACCCTACATGTGGGCGTGAAAAATTAAAGGGTGTTGTGCGGTAGCAATTAATACGACCAGTTAATCCGATACATAATACAATCCTTGTTAAACCATTCCAGTGCCGCCTTGAACTCATTATGGTCCTTTTCCGTCCAATACGTACACTCCTCATCAAAGTCTTTGACTGCCGTCCACGACGGATACTTCTCTAGAAATTCGTAAACAGATACATTAGTAATATCATTATTTTCAAAGACATTTGTTGTATAAGCGTGAAAGATACCTCCCCGTTGATTTAGGAACCGTCGATGCTCCTTAGGAACCGTGAGTTTTGATAAATCGTAAACACGCATACGAGAACCATCAGAAATATAGAAATAAGGCTTACCTGTATCCGAACAAATCAGCAAGTCTACGTGAATATTGAGGTCGAAACCCATTTACTTTGCTTGGTTATATTATTTAACCTGGTTTAAGTCAATTTTTTGAGGGCTAGATTATCTAAACAGGTTTCTTTCTATGAATATAAACCGTCGATGCCAATGGATCCTGCATTTCCAGTGTATATTGAGATTGAGAAGGGCGGTCTTATCAAATACGAATATGATAAGGACGAAGGGAAACTTGTAGTAGACCGTGTGATGCCAGCTAGCCATCCGTACCCTTATGCATACGGCTTTTTTCCTAGTACATTGGGGTCGGATGGTGATGAACTAGATGCACTCATTATATGTAATAGAGATGGTATCAAAAATGATACAACGTATAATGCCTATATTATTGGCGCGCTGGTGATGGAGGACGAGCACGGAATGGATGAAAAAGTTTTATGTGTGCTTGGGGAAGATTACGGAAGGATGGGTGATATTGATGTTCTTAGTGAAGATATCAAAAAGACGATTGAAACGTTTTTCTCAACGTATAAGTTGAATATTCCAGGTAAATGGTCCAAAACGTACGGATATATCAGCAAACATGCGGCATATGACCTGTATGTTGAAGCACTTATTCGTTTTTCGGAAACTACTTGAAATCTGGGTTCCATTCGTTTACGCCTTCCTCTAGAAACTGCTTAACAAACCAGTTCATCATTTCTTTTGACTTGTAATAACTGGCGTGTCCAAAGTCAATAATATATACTTTTTGGTCCTTTTCAATAAAATTATACGGAGTAATATCAATATATTCTATACCTTCTTTGTAATACAATGTATGAATTATAGTACGGATAGAGACCCAAATACGTGATGGAATATCCTTAGGGTCCTCACCATACTTATCTGCAATACACATTTCCTGTAGGTCCTCCATATGAATCTCGTCCTCTGTTGTCTTATAGACTTTTGGGGCAAATCCGTAAGATGCCGCTACATTTTGAAGTTCAGCTTCATTTTCTATAGTATCTGGGCTGACATTCTTTATAAATACTGCCATTTTACTCAATGGTAGTATTTATACATCCGTTTCACTTTTTGTGGGGTTTGTTCTTGAGGGTCTTTAGAAACTTACTATATACCTTCATCGCCTTACGCATATTACGTGTCTGATTGGCGTGATACTTAGCACGGTAATACATAGTTGTCGCCGCTTGACGCTGATACGGCGTCGGATACGCCTTGAGTTTAGCTACTGAATTTAGTGCCTTTTCTTCTGTACCGTATCCTAGCGTTTTAAGTCTAGGATGCCCTTTCGGGTTATTATTAAAGAGTTGCCCGCCCCCCATCTTACTTTGAACTATCAGAAAAAATTGAGACGGATAAAGACGGCATTTTGGTTGGCAAAATGGACGTCCTATATACCTTCATCGACGAATTCTGTAAGGAGTACAATATAGACCCTAGTCACGATGTTACCCATTCACGTGACTGTGTCCGATTTGCTGAAAAACTAATGGATTATTCATTTAGTGAAGACGAGAAGACAATGGCACGGTACGCTGCAGCTCTTCACGACTGTGTAGATAAGAAATATGTAGATCCTGTTACGGCGTCCATACACGTCCATCAGTTTCTAACAAGTATTGGATGGTCTGATGCACGGGCGGATGCGCTTTTGGCTATGATTACTACGATGTCGTATAGTAAGTTGTGCGGGGCAGTTGTGGACAGGACGCCGGTCTTTCCTAAGCACGGTGAATGGGACCGCGTGTATCACGTAGTACGTCAGGCGGACTTGCTATGCTCTTATCATGTTCATCGGTGCTATCAGTATCAATTACGAATTCATCCTGATTGGACCGAAGCGGCACATTGGTTACGTGTAGAGGCGATGTTTCAAGACCGTATGTTCAAATATGTAACGAACGGTTGGTTTGTTTCACGTGAGGCGATGGCACTTATTCCTCCGCTTATCGAGCAGGCGAAAAAGGACCTTGAGATGCGCAATAGTGTGGCACCGGCGGATTACGGTCAGTGACAATGACTCCACCATTTGCGAGCGGAGGCTGAAGATTTCCTGGCATTTCGAACAATATCAGAATCAGGTCCTTGGGCGGTTTTGCCGCAGACGAGCAGTGAGGCTACGCGTGCGTAACCCCACTGTTGCGGGGTGGCGCCTGGTCGGTGACCGGTGCGCCAGGCGGCTAGACCGCGGTTATAGGAGGCTTTCAAGTATTTGAGTGGAACGCCGGTCGCCTTTGCTTTTGCCTTGAGGGACTTGGTTTTGTTAGGGTCTACGCCGAGTTTTTTGAACTTACGGGTCAGTTGCTCCACGTACGACGAGGTCTTCGTTTTGACGCCTTTGTCGGTCTTGAACCCCGTGTAGGCTCTTGGTGACCGCCAATCTATTTTGCCAAAATGTCGAATCTCCTTATAACGCTTTGCTTTTTGGGTCTTACTGAGACCAGCGTAATAACGAGTAGGATGGTATTTACGTGTTATTGCCATTACGGATTCGTCTTAACTAGCCGGGCGATAATTAATCGCGTGGGAACATCATCAGTGATAAGATGACCACGAAGAAAATGAGTGTGTGAAAGAATAAGCCGACCGGTGTAGGTGCACCGGCACTATTGGCTATTTCGGGCATAGCATCGCCGAATATCCAATCGGTAATCTTATACGTCTCAGGATTGGCGACTAGAAAAAAGACCAGGGCACTGTAAAAACTGTACTTTGCCTTTAGGAGAATATTCATCTACGTAGCTTTCTTGTAGTACGTTTAGATTTTGTTTGGCTTCCGCCCTTCTTCCGCGTTGTATTAAGAACCGATGGCTTATTGCTTAGTTTTCCAACGGATTCAAAAAGGTTCTTCAGGTATAATGTCCAGTGGGTCTTATCTAGTTTCGTTTTGTAGTTCTTAAGGAAAGCGGTCTTTAGCGGTCCGTTGTCGTCAAAGCCCTCTAAGAAATCGTTGACGAGTCTTTCTACATCATTGAAATCGCGAGCTTTGTCACCCTTGTCACCGTCCTCATAGGCTTGCTGAAGTTCCTTGAGTTGTTCGTACTTCTTTTCACTATCAATATCTTTGCCGCGACCTGGCTCACGCTTAATAGCTTCCGTCAACTGTTTGCCTATTTCAGTCGTTTTACGGTTCTCCTTGCCGACGCCTATAACAAGCTTGCGGTTATATTCCTCATTGTTGGCACCGTTGTTGCTATTGCTGTTGCTATTGCTGTTGCTATTGCTGTTGCTATTGCTGTTAGCATTTGATGAAGGTAAGGGGGAAGCCTCCTCATTATTTGGTGGCGGTGGGGGTATCTCGTCGTTATTATTATTCGATGGGGGTGGCGGCACATCATCCGTGTTATTCATCGACAATGGTTCATAATCACCGGTGCCTGGAGCTAAGCCACGGCTTGGCTCTGGTCCAAATAATCTACGAGAGCTTACCGCCTCTGGCAACTTCGGTTTCGGTCCGTTATTATTACTATTATTGTTGTTAACTAACAGACGCTTACGTTCAGGTTTTGCCTCGTCCGTATTGCTATTATAGTAGATGTCGTCTTCATCCTCATCATCATCCACATTGCTACCTGCAGGTAAGCCACGTGTTTGTTTCGGTCCAAATCCAGGTCTTGAATTATTGTTTGCTGGTAGACGTCCGCTTGGTATATTGTTATTACTATTTGGAATTACTATACGCCGCCGTGGCTGTTTAGGTGCGTTCTCAATGAGCATAGGCTTTACTGGTCCTAGACCATTATTACCATCCTCAAGTAGTCCTAGACCATTATTACCATCCTCAAGTAGTCCTAGACCGTTGTTGTTTTCAAGAGCCATGGGTGGCGCGGGTGCTGGGGCGGGTAATGGCGGCAAGACATACGGAGCTGGTGCTGGAGCTGGAGCAGGGGCAGGGGCTGGTAACGCTAGTTGTCCCTCGCCACAGCATTTACGCATCAGTGCCATTAACTCGTCCACCTTACGGTTCAACTCGTCAAAACGGCGTCCATAATCCTGCCCAGCAACCAATTGTACAGCAGCATAGATTGTCTTAACCGACTCATCAATATGCGTAAACTGCTGTCCATAATCTACCTGTGGGGGGCACGGGGGAATCGCGCGTATGGCAGCTAAAATCTCCTCCGTTCGGTCCTCTGGAATCTTTCCACTTAAATTACTGATATTGGTGCGAATATTTGATATGCCGCCCATTACAGCGGCAAATTGCGCCTCTAATTTGCCAATACCTTCATTGACACCTGGGAGAATCGTATTAATAGTCTCAATAATACGTGCCGGATTAATAGCAAATGTTTCCTTCACTTCACCCAGTTGTATCTTAAGATTTTTGACAATCTCTAAGATTGAATTATCTGGATCGGTTCCATTAATCTGGTTAATCTGTATCTGAATCTCTTTTAGTATACGGAGTATCTCTGGATTTTCAGTATATCCTTTAACCTTAGTGATATTCTCCTCTACAACAGTGGTTTCTGGCGGTGTTGATTTGGAAGTCTTTAGAATTAATAAAATCTCTTCAAGAAGTCTCTTGAGCTCTGCATGGTCACCATTCACTGCAGCAGTAGTAGCACTGGTTGCCTGCTGTACAACACGCGATGATTCTATCACTTCTCGTAATCTGCTTTCCATTTGGGTCAAACGGTCAAAAATAGCCGTAAAATCCGTTGTTGCTCGTAAATGATCAACATCGCTTGCGACAGAATGAACGGATTTATCATTATTACCATCCTCACCATCTTCGCCCGTTCCGCCAGTTCCGCCAGTTCCGCTAGTTCCGCCAGTTCCGCCAGCTTCACCAGCCTTGCCATTTGCCCCAGAAACAGGGGGTGTAGATGGTGCAGGGGGTGCAACGGGACCAACCGGCTTAGTTTCTAACACAGTTTGTATAGACTTTATCAGTTCTTTTAAGTCGTTTAGTTCCTTCATCACAGCAGTATTATCACAATTTACAATTGTTGTACAATTAGGACCAGTTCCACCTACCGATGCTACACCAGTAGGACCAATAGGATTTACCGGCGCTGAATCTCCCTTCGGACCCGTAGGACCCGTAGGACCCGTTGCACCCGTTGCACCCGTATCACCCTTTTCGCCCTTTGCACCTGCCAATGCCGCTTGTGCTCCACCCTTAGAATCGTACCTACCCCCATTCTGCGTTAAACACTTTTGTAAATCTTCAGGATTTGTTACACCATCATCGTGTAGCAGTGTATCAATCTCAGCAATCATTTGATTCTCCCCCGTTCTCAATGCGGGACTTGTACCCGTGCTGTCTCGGCTATTGACAAGGCGTGCCCGCTTATGGCATAGAATTCTACGAACTACATCGGGTAGGGGAGGTGTTCGTTTACCTGTAACCCAATTCAAAAAATCACGAATTTCCGACGGATTCGAAAGAAGTTTTGTATTGAATACAGTTGTATTATTTTTATCTTTTACAAATATTCCAAATTCTACCAAGGCTGCCTCGTCTTTTGGTAAACATCCTTTAGAAGAATTCTGTCGTAGTTTTACAGTATCAATATCATTATCAATTTTAAAACCTAATAATGTAGCCATACTCTATTATTAGGTCAATGTATTAATTTATCAATTATTCCGGGCTTATAAGGCACTCAGTTCTGCTAATTCTGCGTTAAGCGACGCTTGTTGTGCTGGATTAGGGGGTTGTTGAAACATACGGGCAATCTCAGCAAGCCGTCTTTCGGCGTCCACCACCGCTGCTTCACTAGCTGCCCGTGCTTGGCGTATCTGTTCAGCCTCAGCCGCTTCTAGTTCTGTTTGTTCCGCTTGATATCTTTCTATCTTGCTTCGTGCCTCCTGTACATATTTTTGTAGTTTTTGAAGAGTAGATTCTTTGTTTCTGAGCGATCGGACTACAACTGTCCCCGCACTGCGCTTAGCCGCTTCATCCCGTGTCCCCTTTGCAGCATTATAGGCAGCCGCCGCCGCTCTAGCTTCTACCTTTTTTTGCCTTATTTCTTCTTTTTTCTCATTTATGTCTGTTTCTCTCTCGGTAATGTATTTCTGTAATTTATGAACTGCTAAACGGACTTCAACTAATCGTTCATTTGTAGGTCCCGCTTTTGCCTTAATTTGATCCAACTGCTGCTTTAGTCGTGCTTCTATTGCCGCCTCTTCTCTAAGCCGCGCCCGTTCCGCTTTCGCTTCTGCAGCTTGCTCAACCGTTAGTCCTCGTGCCCAGTTTTTCCATCCACGCCGCGGTAACGGTGGTGCTGCTGGTGCTGCTGCTGCTGGTGCTGCTGCTGCTGCTGCCGCATTTGAATTATAATAGTCCAGATTATTTGACGACTCTACGAGTCCTGTGTTTCTACGACCTGGGCGTGGTTTTGTTTCTTGTAGAACCAACCGTCCATTATTCGGTGGTTCTCCATTGCGCGACGACGCTCTCAAAGCATTTAAGTTTCGTCGTGCTTGTTCTATAATTCTAGCACGAGCGGCTTCCTCTTCTGCTTTTATTTCTTGAGCCCGTCTCCGTATATTTGCCATTCTGCCTTCTCGGCGTCTTGTTAGATTTGGATGCCTTCGCAATCCGTGTCTTAATCTATTACGACCCCGTTTTGCTGTTTGACGTGCCGCCACGCTTTCTCTTACAGCTCGTTCTGCCTCGGTTTCATTACGTGGCGGAGGGTCTATTAATGTTCCAGTCCATACACCACCTGGTGGTAAAAGAGCTTGTTCTGCTGCTTGACGTGCCGCCAAGCTTTCTCTTGCAGCTCGTTCTGCCTCGGTTTCATTACGTGGTGACGGGTCTATTAATGTTCCAGTCCATACACCACCTGGTGGTAAAAGAGCTTGTTCTGCTGCTTGACGTGCCGCCAAGCTTTCTCTTGCAGCTCGTTCTGCCTCGGTTTCATTACGTGGCGACGGGTCTATTAATGTTCCCGTCCATACACCACTTGGTGGTAATTCAGCGGCACGTCTTCTTATATTTGCCAGTCTGCCTTCTCGGCGCCTTGTTAGATTTGGATGCCTTCGCAATCCGCGTCTTAATGTATTACGACCCCGTTTTGCTGCTGCAGCTGCCGCTGCTGCCTGTTCTGCTTGTATATCTTGAGCCCGCCTCCGTATGTTTCCTATACGTCGTGTGTGTAATCCGTGTCTTAACTTATTACGACCTCTTGATGCAGCTGCCGCTGCAGCAGCTGCTTCTTCTGCCGCCCGTCTTGCTATATCTGCCCTTACCTCAGCGTTATGGGGCGCCAAGCGTGCTTCGATTGCCGCTTTCTCTTCAGGAGTTCTAGCACCGATTCTGGTTCCTGGTTGTGCTGTTCCAGTCCATGAGGTTGGCGGAGGTGGTGGTGCCGGCGGCGGTGCACCAGGAACTCGTGTCATAACATCACGTAGATTTGATGCCCACGTACGCGTCCTATCCGCATTATTCCGATTTCCGTTTTTGCGTGTTTGCTGTCTTGCCGCCTCAAAGAACGCTATTAATTCCTCTCGTGATAAAGGCTCTTTATTCGGTGCCACCCATTCCATTGCATCCTCAACCAATTTAAAATTCGTAGCGGGGTCACGTAGCCAACCCACAATAAATGACGATTTTATCTCATTTGATTTGCTGTAAAATGTATTTGGTATGTAATATTGATCAGCAGTTGCAATCGCATTACAGATTACATAATACGCAACATTTAATTGATCCCGTGTTACCGGTGTAATACCCTTCTTAAATACATTCTTGAATCGTCTAAAGGTGGTTCGTGGGTCTTTCGGTGGAATATAATTATTACCAAATAAGTTACGTAAAAACCATTCCTCTATACTTCGCTTCTTCGACCCATCTCCTATCGGCTCATTGTCATTTCGTGCCTTATTGAACAGATACATCAGCCAAGGATGGATATTTAATACATAGTTATTTGCTACTAAATCCTTGATGAGAGTCAATTCATTCATATATTTTCCACCGATGACATAACTATTATCATATTGAATATCTGCAGTTGTAACTATGTTTAGCACCACCGGCACACCGCCTTCAATATAACGTCTATTTTCCGCTTCCGTGTAAATTAGTACACCAACATCATTGAGATTTCTAGGAGCATTTGCGTCTGGGTCTGTAAAACGCCCAGACCACATACTGAACTCAGAATTATATATACGCTGTTTTTCAGACATTAATATATATGGAATAAATCTATTCAAGCGACCTGCTGCTTTTTCTACAATTTTATTACAATCGTATACTAATGCTGGATTTGGTCCTATACCGGCATCTTGATACGTAATATATATTTTATTGAGTCTCTCTTTTTCCGTTGGATTTAGTCCTAAAAACGCAAAAGTACCTTCCCTATCTGCAGTTAATGCCGTTTGCCATTCCTGTAAGAAACGTTTTAATCTATCTAATATCAAAGGCTCGTCAAACTTAGTACTAAGTTTAAGTTTTTGCTGGTATTTAATACAGTAAAAGAAGTACAATGAACGAATAAATTGATCGATGTAAGACTCCTTGAGCGGAAGACCATCCTTGCCCTTTGCCTTTACCGTTTTTCCTTGGCACTGTGCTGTTATTTCTTCAATTGTTGGCAGAACGCCTAATGGATCATATGGTGGTGGGGGTGGTGGGGGTGTTTTAGATGATACTACAGATGGTGCTGTAATTCCCGAACCTGAATCATCAGCCGCCTCACCTGTACCCTTGCCTTCCGTGCCTTTAGCACCAGAAACACCAGAAGCAGAGCCAGCCGTTCCTGCCGTGCCTGCCGTTCCTGTAGCACCAGATGGAGGTATGGGAGTTGCTGACTTGCCCGCTGGTGGTGCCGTAGGTGCAGTAGGCGCCGTAGGTGCCTTAGGTCCTGCAGTTACACCTGACCCTGGGGGCGATGGTGCTACCGGCTGCGGATTTTCGCCCATCTTACTCGGCACAATCAACGTAAATAGTCTATCAACAGGATCAACTTCTTTACCGGGAATGGACGCTTTCAGTATTAACTTAAATAGTCTATCCACATCATTCAGCGATTCAGGTTTCGGTTTTAAATCGTCAATTATCTGTTTGTTAATCGCAGCCGATATATCCGCTAACGGTTTCTTTGTCTTCCAATTCTCGTCGTACATCTCCTGACTGCGTGAACGTGCAGCAAATAACGTTTCCCACAATACAAACTGTACAATTTCACAGTCTTTCGCTAATACAATACTGGAATCTGATTGACATTTTGGTAACTGCTTAAAAAATTTCGCCAAATGCGGCATCAGGCACTGTGCGTTCTCCGTATTAATGCCCAAAGCCCTCAAAATCTTATCCTCCTCCGGCAGTAACTTATTCTTCGTATCTGCAGGATTTTTGAAGTACGCCTCGCGTCGGCGATCATCAAGATCCGTGACAGGCAGGGTGAACCCCTTATTTGCCAAAAAAACAGTTACCGACATCTGCCCTTCCTACTTAGGCGTCTGTGGATTTTATAAAGACTGAACGATCTATGTTCTGCTAGGGTTTAAAATGTATGTTCTTTTTCTATGCTTAGAACACGATGACCGAGTCAGACCATCCTACACTAATGAACTCGTTAAGCCCGGCTGGTCCCTTAGGACTGGAGCGCCGCGCTGTCACCTTCAAGAACCAGAAGCGCGTACTATGCAAGCAGGACCAGGTCGTCCTATGGCTACAGGAATTTTATACCATTCCGGGCAACCTAGAGAAGTTACTATCGATTCTACAAGGCAACTCCGAAATCAGCCTACGTCTAGTTGATTATTTCGTGACCAACTATGCTAAGAAGATGAATACATCTTTTACTAAGGAAAATCGCCATTTTCTTGTATATTTCAACTACAAGCGTGAGCTTAATGCCTACTCCAAGCGTCTTTTTGACCCATTTTGCCGCCGTGAACGTATACAATTTGAGGCGCGTGGTCAGACGCCCTTTGTCACCACTGTCGGTCAGCTCAACTTCTTTCGATGGTTCATTGAAAAGGAGATTTACGACTATGTTCTTACGAACCGCGAGTCTATTGAAAAAGATATGAATAATACGCTCAAGGAGCACTACTCCCGCTCTAACAGCACGGTATCTGCAGGAGCATCTGAATCTCTAACAAATAGTGTGGGGTCATCGGGTTCGGCTGGTGCTGGCTCCAATATCTCCGTCGCTACGCCGCCGGTGGCTTCTGGTGACTCAATCAAGTCGTCCCGTAAGAAGCGCTGTGAGCTCACCACGTCCGCCATGAAGAAGGTGAATATCCACGAATGCGAGGTAGTTGTCTCGTTTAGTTAGACCAATAATCATTTCAAATCAGGGCAGTTTCCGAAGGAAATCTGCCCTAGATTGATATGATTATAGGCAGAACGTGCCGGTTGTAAAACCGGCGGTTTAATTGTTGGGATATAATAAGATGGGGGTACTTACTCCGTCAGGAGTGCTTGCTGTATTACTTGCATGGGTAATACGTATATGGCACTTTGTACTATGCTCCTTAGTCATCTTTGGTGCATTGTTTTCTACGAACTTTCATGAGTGCTTCTTTATCTTAGGATTGCTGCTCTTCATCATTGTCTCACAGCGTGTCTATAAGCGCTGTATATTTACAGAGTACGAGAAAGCCGACGGGCTTCCGAGTATGTCTGAAGTCATGAAGAGCATTGTATTATATAATGATTCAACGGTGCCCTTGGCATCGTTTGAACTTATGCTCGGTAACATATTCGTATTTATACTTGTTTTCCGTATGATATCAATGGCGGTAATACCGTCAAAAATACTCTTCGCTTGATTATTTCTTTTTAAACACCATCTCCAGTACAAATAGCTGGCTCGGGTTGCGTGCTGGCAATATCTTATACTGTTTAGGATACTGCCTGACCGAATGAAGTAGTCGCACTTCGGACCAATGCTGATAGTTCGCCTTCTCTTTTGCGCTTTTAGATCTAGCATCTTTCCACTCCCGTAAATTCTTATTATGCCACGCAACACCGTAACGGTCAATGCCGTTGCCGTCATCCAGCGGTACTAATGCAACGGGGAAATTCTCCCAAATACCCTTGCGTAGTTTGAGATCCGGTACCGTAAAACCGTCTAATATTTCCGCAACATTCTTGGAATTTTTCCTTGTATTGTTTTTCGGCGACGCGGAGCGAGATTTATTATTACGCGTCTTATTACGCTTATTGGCTTCTACAATATTTCCCCATTTTGCATCGCCTTTTAACATTGCCTGGTAAATAGGATCTGTGGCAAGTGCTTCCGCAAGTGCTTTTGATGGAGATTTCGGCGACGGCATCCTTCTTAAAATGTACTATGTTTATTTGTGTCGCCAATCGTCCTGCTTCGGTCGCAACAGCTCATATGCTTGGAGTGAATTAATATCCGTCGCCGCTTTCGGTGGTAGCCAACGGTCCTGAAACTGCCGTTGTGTAAGGGATCTGTCCGTATCCGTAGCAAGTTCACGATTGTCCTCGTAGACTGCCGCCTTCATCTCACGTACAATATTACGTGACCCCTCACCTTCTGCATCCAAACGCTGCATATACGGATTTTTCGACATCATCTTCGCTGGAGGGGTAATAGGACCTGGTGGCGGCGCCACACCTAAAGAATCCGCTGTTGCCGGACCACGCTCAGGATTCGGTATATATTCCGGTTGGTTGCGGTACTGAACCGTATTTGTACGGGATGCAATCGGATTCATATCCATATATGCCGGAGGGCTCCGTTCAAGATTATGTGAGGATACCTGTGTTGGCGGGGTCGCGTGAAAAAAGTCCCATGCACGACTATTAATTGCATCACGCGCATTATACTCTCTACGCACTCGTACTACAGGACAACTTGGCGGTAGAAGTGTAGGGTCACGGAGACCAGGATAGCCGTACCGTTTTGACCGTTCATAAGCGTCCCATCGGGCTTCTGCTGAGTCACCGTCCATTCTATCATTAGTAATGTTCTGTTTTATTTATACTAACGTCATTCCTGAAAGTTCCTTCAGAAAACGACGGCTTGTTGTCTCTACTAGGAGACCATTTGCATATATACCATAATTCATATAGTAGTTCTCGTGCTCTAAGGCAAGATGCCAAATTGTAAATATTCCCTCAGACTCATAAGGCTCGGCGCGCTCATCCACCGCTGCAATAAGACGATACTTCTTATCGGTGACATAAATTTTACCTGTGTGTTCCAGGGTGAGTTTGCGCTGCTCATCAGTTAGCGTATCTACTAGAATTGAGTGATGTCCCGTTATGATGAGCTCCTCGGTGAGTTCAGGGTAGTTCTTTGTCGGGCAGCGGTAGAGTCTGTTTGTGGACCGTGAATCGTTAGAAGGATTGTAAATCTTGGAATGTCCTATCATTGCTACGGGCTTGAATCCATCACGGGAGGTCTTGACTAAAGTGCCGTTACGGAGGGTTTCAATTGGGCGGTATTCTTCTTTGCCTTCAACCATGCATAGAATCTTTGAGCCTTCAAGGAAGCAGGGGTATGGAGAGGGATATAGACGATAAGTAGGAGTACCTGTATTGTTTAATGTTTGACCCAAATACCATGTCGGAGGCGATTGGTTATTCGCTGGAACAGGTGGACCATCCGCCCAATAAATTAACCAACCTCTGGTAGCGTTAACCTGTTGTACAAATGCTGTTCCTCCAATAACAGCTTCACTAATATTAAAATTACTTATTAAATATGAATCTACTACAAGAACATATGCTTGTAGATTTGTATTACTACTTGCATCATTATATGATTGATAATAAGTAATACTGTTTGCCATTTATACTCATGTTATACAAAAAAATAAACTTATTATTTCGCACCAGAGTCGTTCTAAACCTTTGACGTATTAGATATAATAATAGGAAATGTTTCGTGTAAAGACAAGACGAGTGAAGCGTGCATCATCTCCATTGCCCGTAATTCCCCCCTCACCTATCCTTAGTCCGTCAGCTATTGCTGATGTTTCAGGGTCTGTTCCGCCGATTGCGGATATATCAGGTGCCTTGCTGGTGGCACCTGCTCCCACGACATTAATGGGACGCCTTACAAACTTCTTTGAAGCAGAATCGCACGCGGCGTCTACCACCAAGCCTTGGTTACGATTAGAGCGTGGAATTCGGCTACAAAAACTACGTACATTTGCTGAATCATATCCAGGACTATCCATAGAGGAGAAGGAGAATCTCAATAAGGCGTTAGTAAAGGCAAATGATTCCAAACTTCTTAATACAAAGCAACAGCTCGTTTATGAGGAGGGAAAGATTCTAAGTATCCGTGGTTTAAAAATAATACGCGATGGAGATCCAACACACTCGGCATCCTTCAAAATTGAAGTACATCGTCTAACCAAGAAACGAGGAACAAGTGACCTATGATACAACAAAAATGTCCACTAATATAGGAATGCCCTACTCCGCATCCATTTTATGGTTGGATGATTGGATATCAGCAGATCCGCCACTTCTTCTCGATGAGTATGACCTAACCGATTGGATAGATAATGAGATGAATGAGGCGAATAAATTCTTCATTGATAATGCCTTTAAATCTACGCGTGCGAAAAATGACGCAATTCTTATTCTCCGTGCGATTTATTACGAGTATTTTCTGTTTTGCCAAGAGGTCGCGTTAAAAAATTTAGAAGCGCGTCCTGAAAATGTAAAGCGTCTCAAAGAGTTGCCACAATCCGCACAGAAATCCGCACAATGGCACAATGAAACATTAGAGCTTCTAACAGGTCACGAGTTCGGTAGTGTGGTATACGGAACCGCGAATGGAAAGGGTTTGGTTGCCGCCAAGAAGTGCGGAACGCCGGTAGTTGTCAATGAGCACGAGCAAGCGGCAACCTCACAGACCGTATACACATTTGATGCCGAAGGAAAGTTATCAGCGTTCAAATGGGGCTGGCGGTTTGAGCCTGTCGTACGCGACCTTTACGAGCGGTGTTTTGCCGAAGGTGAAGTATTTGACGGTTTAGGACGTATTCGGCATCCGTTTCTGCCGCGTTTAGCAGCGTCTCCTGACGGTATTATCACCAGTGGACCCCGGTGCGGACGGCTTGTTGAAATTAAGTCGCCCATTACCCGCGAGCTCAACGGTATTATTCCACCAGATTACTATTGCCAAATGCAGCTTCAGGCGGAGGTATGCGATGTGAATGCCGTGGACTACATTGAGATGCGTTTCACATCTATGATGCTCAAAGATGCGAAGTATTCTGCTGCAGTTTCTGCTAAGAATCCATGGATGGGTAAAATTTACGTGGTTGCTGCACCGCCTAAGATGGTAGAGGTTGAGCGTGAGGAAGGAACCGTAATGGAGGAGAAGTACGACCTTGAATCGTACGAATACCGCTACAGTCCGCTGTTTCCGTCCACGGAGTCCGGATTTGCCGAATGCTGTGCCTGGGTTCCTAACAATATAGAAGGTCTGGTTGTGTTGGAGGAAACGGTTTGGTACGTCTATGACTACTTCACGAAGACGGTTCCGCGTAACCGCCGTTGGTGGGCAGAAGTGGGACAACCTGCATATGAGGAGTTCTGGCGCGAGGTAGAGGCGGCACGTTTGGATGGGCGTTACGGTGAGAAGGCGCTGTTTGTACCCGATTCGGACTCCGATAAGGAGACTTTGCCAGTTGTAGCTCCCGCAGCTAATGGTTGGCTCGGTGTAGATTCCGACTAATGTTAATTTTTACGTTGATTTGTATATACACCAGTGGTGCATATACAAATTATTGGAGTGGTGGGACGTGTATGATTGGTTACTTAGCGCACTGGGTTCGGCGAGGATAGTTCGTGCCCGCCGCCGGTGTCTGTCCTATTCCCCCCATTGCGGGAGCATAGAACGTACCTATAAACTCGTGGAACGGTGCTGAGCAGGAATCGGGATACTTTCGGGGATAGTTATTTGTGCGTTGTAAGTAATTCCGGGTCTTCTTGAGCACTTCACCGGCATCGTTCTGGTAACATACCTGCGACGTGGTCTTATCCCAGCCTGCCTCTGCCTCCAATACACCCAACGGTTGAATATGCGGGTAGAGGAGTTTTTCCGTAGAAACGGAGAAGGCATCACCTGGCGAAAGCTGGTCTTTGTCTGGTGCTCCTACCGGCAGTTCGCCCTTAAACGTATCTTCCTTCCAGTCCTTGAACCAGAAACGATTATTATTAAGGTCTTCAATGGGCTGAAAGCCTTCGTGTAGCCGAAATTTATTGAGATTTGACAGCCCTACAAGGGCAACGGCAAATACCGCAAACGAAAATACAAGCCAACTTACAGCCACCATCTTGTTTAGGGTTGCGGTAAAAAATTGAGTTCTGAGATGCGTCCGAAATTGGCTTACACATTTCGCAACAATGGAACAGAACATGCAAGTTGTGAAGCGCGACGGACGCAAAGAGGATGTGGCATTTGAGAAGGTACAGGAACGTATTACGAAAGCAGCGGCAGGTTTGACCGTCAACCCTACCAAGGTCGCCCAAGGCGTCCTGGCACGTATTGTAGATGGTATCACAACCACCGAACTCGACAATATTACCGCAAGCCTTGCCTACTCCTGGTCCACCATTCATCCCGACTACGCCGACCTTGCCAGCCAGGTTGCTATCAGCAATCACCAAAAGAATACTCCCGCTACTATGCTTGCCGTCGTGGAGGTGCTGGATGCCGTTTGCGATAAGAAGGGCGAGCCTGCATCCCTACTTGACCCTGCGTTTGTTACACTCGTCAAGATGAACGCCGACTTGATTGAGTCGCATATTCACTACGAGCGCGACTTTATGCTTGACTACTTTGGACTCAAGACGCTAGAGCGTGCCTACCTGCTCCGTGATACGAACCGACGTGTTGTTGAGCGTCCGCAGCATCTATGGATGCGTGTTGCCCTTGGTCTATGGAGCACGGATTTGAAGCGCGCATTTGAAACGTATGACCTGATGTCCCAAAAGTTCTATACCCACGCTACGCCTACCCTGTTCAATTCCGGTACCAAGCGTCCTCAGCTTTCGTCGTGTTTCCTACTGGCAATGAAGGATGACTCCATTCGTGGAATCTACGATACGCTACAGGACTGTGCACTCATTAGTCAGTACGGCGGCGGCATCGGTCTCCACATTTCTAACATCCGTGCGACGGGGTCTTTGATTAAGGGCACTGGCGGCATTAGCAACGGCATTGTCCCAATGCTCCGTGTATTCAATAACACGGCTCGCTACGTAGACCAGGGTGGCGGGAAGCGTAACGGCTCCTTTGCAATGTACCTTGAGCCCTGGCACGCCGACGTTGAAGACTTCCTGATGATGAAGCGCAATACTGGAAGCGAGGAGGAGCGTGCTCGTGACCTGTTCTACGCGCTATGGGTTCCTGACCTCTTTATGGAGCGCGTGGACGCCGGTGGCGACTGGACGCTCTTCTGCCCTAATGAGGCACCTGGTTTGGCGGATGTTGTCGGTGCGGAGTTCAAGGCACTTTATGAGCGGTATGAGGCGGAGGGACGCGGGCGCAAGACGGTAAAGGCACAGAAGCTATGGTTCACTATCTTGGAGTCGCAGATTGAGACCGGCACGCCTTATCTCCTGTACAAGGATGCGGCGAATCTCAAGTCCAACCAGCAGAAC
>Ga0114973_10001511_pt1 | contig 17306 bp, 9 predicted proteins | sample M_140807_MF_Meta_FD_87025 | JGI IMG/M metagenome (GOLD analysis project Ga0114973, IMG submission 87025) | Freshwater microbial communities from Lake Montjoie, Canada to study carbon cycling - M_140807_MF_MetaG | ecosystem: Environmental > Aquatic > Freshwater > Lake | place: Lake Montjoie...
CCAAGGGTATAGACCGTGACCGTGCGGTAGATGAAACCGGAAAACAGATTGCGGTGTTTGGCCGACTGGGTTCGCGGCCGTTTACCCGGGCGGAAATGGAAAAGCTTTTCCTTAACAGCCTCGGCAAGCCCTATATGGTAACCGACGACGCGAAGGTCATCAACTGGCGGCCGCCCTTGAAGTTACCTAATTAGGGCGCTCGCCAATCAACTGTTTGATAAGCGGCTGTAAATAGACATCATATTTAGCCAGCATGGCATGGTCGCCTGCATTGTCAAAATGCGACACAAGTTCCCGTCCGTTCCAGAAGTGCAGCGCATAAGCCGGCTGATCGGCGATAATCATGGGGCGGTTGTCTGGCTTTTCCGGATCAATCGGGTTCAAGTCCAACGTCACTTGCGCCGCGGTTGAGGAACATATCGCAACGGCTGTCCCGTGCCACGGCACAGCAGCTGATCTGTGGACATGGCCGCACATTATTCCCTTTATATTGGGAGCATCCTGAATAGCTTGAGTGAAGTTGCTAACCCATTGTTCTTCGGGATGGGTATTCATCCACGCGATACCTATTTCGACAGGGGGATGGTGCATGGCGATGATGGTTGGAGTATTGCGATCTTGGGCAAGTGTCGATCGAAGCCATTTGGCGCGCGTGTCACAAAAAGCACCGCCATGGCGTCCCTCTTCCACCGTATCGAGCATTAGTATCCGCACACCGCGAACTTCCAACGCATATTGCACGAAACCATCTGCGACAGGAAGTTCAGGAAATTGCGCGCTAAAATTGCTTCGGATATCATGGTTGCCAAGACACATATGAACGGGGAAACTACAGATGCTGAAAGCATTTGCCAACTGCCTGTAGCTTGCAGCATCGCCATGTTCAGTCAAATCACCTGTGGCAATGAGCAGATCGGGTCGGTTGGGGCCATTATTCAAATGCCGCAACACCTGATCAAGGCGCTTGCGGTTGAACTCGGCCGGATTATCCCGATCAAATCCTAAATGGATGTCGGTAACCTGAGCAATTAACAACGCAAATCCCTCTGTCTATGTGCGGAGCTTGTCATTTTCTTTGCGGGCTTTGCTAAGATCCTGTTTACGCTTCAGATCAAATTTCGGCACCCAAGGCGCACCTTCATCCGCATGGAAACTATGGCACATTGCGCAACTTGATGGGACATCTGCGTTAGAAGCCTCACCGCCGTGGCAAGTTCGGCATGTCTTAATGCCAGGCAGCAACAATTCGCTGGCACTGCCTGATTGTTTTGCCGCGTGGCAAGATGAGCAGGTTTCAGTGTCATGCGCCGCATGGTCGAACCAGCCCTTCATCATATAGCGCGATGTTTGATAGACCTTTTGCACCTGCCAATTGTCTGATCCGGCAGGTGGCGCGATCACGGTATGGCAGTCATAGCATGCCCCACCCTTTGAAAAGACCGAGCGGATGGCGCTGTCAGCACGGCTGTAATTCACGCTTCCAAAATAAGCGTAATATGGCTGGCTGCGGGCATAATCGCCGGGACGCTTGCGTCCTTCCATGACTTGCTGCGTACGCACACGGTAAGGGCCACCGGCTCGATAAAAGGCACGTATGTCTGCAACGACCATTTTTGGATCGCCGTGGCGCAGCGTTCGGACCGTGTCGCCGATCTTTTCAATACCCAGACTGTGACACATCGCGCAACTCTGCTCCATATCGATGGGCTGGAACTGAACACCATCGGGGGTCTTTACATGGCAATCCTTGCAATCAAGCGCCTGACCAAAACCAAATTGCTTGCCCATCCGCCCAGCCATACGCGCGACACCATTCGTCTTCGACAGATGCACATTGTGCGGGAATTTCAATCCGCTATCTTCCACTGGCTTTTGATCGAGCGATATCCGCTCCCGTTTCGGTGGAGAGCCGTTCGCTGTGATCACCTCTGGCTTGAATTGGGGATGCGCAGTGCCGAAATCACCCGCATTGGCAATCTTGGTGTCGGTCAGCCGCTTGTCCATATCAGTATGGCAGCTGCTGCAAAATTGCTGCTTGGTTTCTTCCATTGGTCCAGCGCCTTCATGCTCGGTATGGCATTCAACGCAGCGACCCTCGGGACGATTAAAACCATCAGCGATTTTGCGCGATATTTTTCCATCCCAATTCAGCGGAGCTTTGGCAAGCTTAAGCCTTTTGGGATCGGCATGGTCGTGGACATCGTCATGGCAAGCGACACAGGAACTATCTGGCACCGCAACAAATGCTTCGGTATGGCAAGACTGGCAGTCCATTCCCAATCCGGCATGCGACGACGATAGCGACCCGCTGCTCCACAGACTGTCGGCATGAAAGCCCGCCGGACGCTTTTCCGCGTTTTGATAATTGTAAAATGTTTGGATGGGCCAAACCAGCAGTGCCAGAAGAATAATGATCGACAATGCCCAGGCCATTTGCCGTCTACCGGGCATTAGAGCCCGTAACGTGAATAGGCCAATTTCATCCTTTTCCTGGGTTGAGTCCGACAGCACTTCAATGCGCTCTGCGGTAATGACGACTACGGCATCTTCGACAGAAATGACCAACAAATGGCTGCCAAAGCGCAGCTCGGCGCCACCCGCCGGGTCAATAATCGCTTGCGACGTTTTACTACCGTCTACCTCAAAACCGTTCCCAGCGAGCGCCACAACATCAAGCTTGCCATTTTCCTGCAACGTCAGCCGGGCATGGCGCAGTTCAACGGCCAAATCGGCGAGGTGGATTTCGCACGACGCGTCACGGCCAATTATAATCTCACGCACATCATGGGGATAAGCACGGATAATTTCCCGGCCATCGGAGGTGCGCGATATTTGGCGGATAAGAAAGCTCATGCTACAATCACCAGTAGAAAAAGACGCTAACGGTATGGGCAACAAGCGCGGCAATGAGCGCGAATGTCAGCGGCACGTGCAAATAGAGCCATATTTCGAGCATGGACTTTAACTGCAAATGCTTTCGTGTCCGCGCGAGGATCGCCCTTTTGCGTCCCAAAAGCGAGCCCACTTTCTCCAAAGGATCATTCTTGTCCCCCGGCTGACTTCCCATGATAAGCAGAATTTCCTCATGCGCCTTGCGCGTCTTGCAGGCCGGGTAGCGATTGGCCATCCTGCGGATAATGCCGCCACCAAACGGATCTTGGTCGAGCGAACTTCGCACAAGTTCGGCATGGTTTTGATCAAGCGGTTGCGCCGCGTCATGAAGCTGCCGGTCAATCGACCGCAAAGAAGCAAGCATTTGTGCCTCGGTCGTCTGGTCGCGATTGGCGCTCATAACCTTTGGCAGGGTTGCGTAGACGGAAATCCCCCAGACACCCGACAAGATAACAATCATCATCAGAACGTAAGCGAGTGTGTGGACGTTCCATCCAAGTTGGAACCCTGTGTGCAGCGTCCCGATCACAATCAGGCTAAGCCCAAGATAGACATGCGCCGAAGTCCATGCCTTTAGGGACCAATGGCCACGCGACATCTTGCGTTTGCGAATACCTATTAGACTGAGCCACAAGATTATCAGGACGCCAATAGTACCCAACGTGTAGCCGAACCAGCTGCCGCCATTGTGGCGCGGCTGGACATCAATCAAAAGATAACTGACTATGGCCAAGAGCGAAATTATCGTTGCGATTTTTAGCCAGCGAAAATTCTCGTGGCGCAAAAACCCCTCATGCGTCCCGTCGCTCCGCACCCGCCCGGACTGTGCTGCCTGCCGAGCCATCAGCCGCCCTCGCCTTCGAGTCTGGCGACCGTCAGGAACTTCTCGGGAGACACGCGTATCGCTGCGCCAGTGGGGCAGGCCCTCACACAAGCAGGACCACCATCGATGCCAGAACACATATCGCACTTAATTGCTTTCTTGGGCTTAGCGACATTGGGGTCAGCATTTTTATAAGACCATTTCTTACTTGGCTCGCCTGGCCCCGGCCCCATACCCAACATCATCCAACTTAGTAATCCGGGCTTTTTCGGTGGCTCGGCTTCCATCCGGATAACGCCGTAAGGGCAGTTGCGCTGGCAATTGCCACACCCAATGCAGGTGTCGTCAATGAATACCTCTCCATCGGGACCGCGGTGAATGGCATTGGGAGGGCAATCTGCCATACAATGCGGATGTTCGCAGTGACGACATGACGTGGGCACATGAAGATGCGCGTACGTCCGGCCCGCCTCGCGGTCTAAGCGTGACAAACCCTCATGACTGTCGGCACAAGCTTTTTCACAGTTATCGCAACCAACACATAGAGTTTCGTCTATCAACAGCACATCGGTTGCTTCACCCATTCCGTTCTCAACGAGGAAATTGGCAACGTTGGAATACATATCAACGACGCTGGAGAAACTATCTTTCTTGGCTTCGATAAATGCGTTGAGGTCTTGGCGCGATGCCATGTCGGATTTGATCCGCGCCAGCAGTTGCGGCTTCATCTCCAGCAGTGCTTTGAAAGCAGCGCCGTCGAGTTTGATGACTTCGGATTTGACCGCTGCTTTAACAGTGGCGGTTCGGCGGGTATTTCCGATCAGCGCCATTTCGCCGACATAGGACCCCGCGGGAAGATAGGACAGAAATACCTGTTTTCCGGCGACCTTCCTTTCAACGATCATAGAGCCTTGGCGGATGATGAAAATGTCATCGCCTTCATCGCCTTCCGTAATTACCGGCTTGCCTGCACTCACTGTCTGGATTTCGCTATTGTCCAATACTTCGGTCAAATCTGACGAAACAAGTCCGGACCCGAAAAGCTGGAGCAATTGGCGTTCGGTTGCGATGCGTTCAATTGCACGCTTGGCGGCGGGCACCGAGCTCTGCAACTTCAGCGCGGCAGTGCGCGAGATTTCGACGCAGATAGAATCCTCGCCAGCGCGGATCGTAGCCCCGCGCCGCCGACCCGAAATCAATCCGACTTCGCCAAAGATTAAGCCGGTGTTGATAGGAACAATTTTGGTAGGATCATTTGCGTCGATCAATACCTCGACCGAACCGCTAGCGATGGAAAACAACGATGACCCGGGATCGTTACGTTCAAAAATCGTTTCTCCGCCTCGGTAAAATCGCGCTTCGGAATCGAGCATAAACTCACGCATTTGCAAAGGCGTCAGGCCGTTCAATATCGTGATATTGGACCGCATAAATTCAAGCCATTCCTCGACACTTTTGCGACCTGGCAAATCTTTGAACTTGGCCTCGAGGATTGGCTCATCTGCTGGTTTCAATGCATTATTGCCATTGATGAATTCAACAACATCATAGCCCTGGTTCATGCAATGCTTAATCAGCGGATAGCCTGCCAGCGCGCCGATGACGTAGATGCCCTGCTTAGTTGATTCAAAGGAAGGCGACAATTTTGGAAATGCAACACGGTCTTCGCTTGTAAACTCCACCCCGCAACTCTCGATGAATTTACGCGGCGGTGCCGACCCCATACGCGCGATAATCCGATCGCACTTCACCTTTGCTTCGCCGTCTGGCGTATCATATGTGATAAATCCAGGCTCAACCAGCGTGGGCGTTGTGCCGGTCCGTACAATCACCCGACCGGCATCGCGCGCAGCGATTAAGGCTTTAATATTGGCATCTTTGGCGGTTGTAAATTCTGCGTTCCGGTTCACAATTGTAACCGTGTTGCGTTGCTCAGGATCCGCCGCGAGACCCAGCGCGTTCTCTATACCGGCATCACCCGCGCCGATCACGGAAATATGTTCGTCGATATAGGCGCCAGGGTCATCAAGTGTATATTGGATATGAGATAACCCGCCGCCATCGCAACGCATCAAATTGGGGTTCCCTTGCGTCCCGATGGCAAGGATGACGGTTTCCGCTTCGATGACGGCGCCGTCGGTCATCTGCAAACTGAAACTGCCCTGCTCTCCTTCAATCGCTTTGACCTCTGAATGGTAGCGGACATTAACCTTGTGGTCGCCGGTTTGACTGTCCCAAGTATCAAGTATGAATTCACGCTTCCCTGCGTCAAAGTCGACATCGGACCGCAGGACCAGTTGGCTGGGCGTAGCCATCACATGCTTGCCCTTTTGATACTTATATATCGTGTCGGAGAGGTGATCAGTCTTTTCAAGCAACACATGCGTCAGACCTAAGACAGCGGCGCGCGAAGCAGCACTCAATCCGGCCGGACCAGACCCAATGATTGCAACGCGATATTGTGTTGTCACGCCCTTATTCCCCCATCATGACTAAACTGGCAAATTTACCCTCGGACGAGGAAGCGATCCTTAACCTACTTAATTTCAATTTGCTTATTAACGATACTTTACCAACTCTTACAGATAGTGCTACCCATTATTTGATTTTAAATTAGGAAGTTTATGACCGAAACAGTTGAAACATCGAAAATTCCACGGGCCGTTCTCTTGGGCGCCCTCGTCATTTTCATTATAGCCATTGCCTTCGGCGTATCACGCAACTTTGGCAGCGAAGGCACACCAAACACTGCTCTGGATTTAAAGGACATTAGTGCCAATGCAGCCGGACCTGATGCCGTAATCGCGTCGCTGGAAGAACGAACGCGAAAGGATCCAGGTGATGTAGAGGCATGGCAGTTACTCGGATGGTCTTATTTCGAAAATGGCAGATATCTGGATTCGGCCAATGCCTACGGAAAGGCAACGAAACTAGAACCGGCTCGCGCAGTATATTGGTCATCGCTTGGAGAGGCTTTGGTTATGGCCGACGAACGCAATCCGATGCCAAAAGCAGCCAAAGCGGCTTTTGATAAAGCGATAATACTTGACCCAAAAGATCCGCGATCCCGCTATTTTCTTGCCGTCAGTAAAGATTTGGATGGCGATCACAAAGGCGCGATCAATGATTGGCTGGAGTTATTGAAAGACACTCCGAAGGATGCTCCTTGGGAAAGCGACCTTATCCGGACCGTCGAGCAAGTCGGAAAAATTCACAAAATCGATATTACAGAAAGTTTGGCAAGCACGCAAAAAATACGGGCAAGCGACTTATCAGGGACCCTAAAAAGTATTGCGGCAGCACCAATACCTGGACCGAGCAAAACAGATATGGCGCAAGCGGCCAAGCTGCCTCCCGGCCAACAACAGCAAATGGTGACCTCAATGGTAGAGGGGCTGGAAGCCAAGCTAGCCAAAAATCCTAAAAACGTGGATGGTTGGATCATGCTGATGCGTAGCCGCATGACATTGGGTGAAACGGCGAAGGCAAAGGCGGCACTGACAAAGTCGGTCGCGTCAAACCCCGAATCACGAACCAAGCTACTGAAAGAAGCCCAAATACTTGGTGTTCCAGGAACGTAAGTTCGGCGGGTCAGCCGGCAATTCTGGTTAGCTCCGTTCGGCAACGGTCTCCGCGACAACATTAGATGAAAGTGCTCGCAACATGCGGCATCGACGAAATTATCTCGACCTTTACTTCGCGACAGGCGTGCATGTGACCCGTACGTAATTTTTGCAGATAATCGAGCCGGATGGGCGTGTTCAACAAGATCTTTGCTGGCCCGGCGCCAAACACAGGCAAAGCAGATCAGTTGGTGATGATGCTACCCACCCCAAGGCGCGGGGAACGGCTACTAACCAAAAAATGCCCGCTTCCTGGGGAAAAGGCGGGCTGAACTGCAAGCTACACGCCGTGTGCGATGGCCTTAAAGAAATCCTAAGCCTAGTGATTATAGGCCTTAAGCGGATAGCCAAGCCTCAATCGAGGCTTTTTGTTAGCAGTGGCTAGTGCCTTTTTTTTACAACCCTTTACAGAATGCGGTCACTCAAGTAATTTGGTAAATTGTGGGTTACAGCATCTTCTCCAACGATTGCTTGAAAGTGAAATGTTTATATTTTTTCGATTATTTCTCTCTGCATTCTTAATTGTGGGTGTAAATTTTGCTGCGCTCGCGGTGAATGCAACGGCAGAGTTGGAAACGCTATCGGGAGAAAAATGCGAACTTAAGGGAGCGGCCCCACAATCGCAGAGCAGCGTCTTTATTGATGACAGTCAGCTGCTGTGTGGAGAGTTGGTGGTTGGCAGGGTTGCACGCCTGCTATTTTCCGAGAATAGTAAAGATAGCGGCAAGCAACAGCTTGAGCGCGCCTTTAGTGCAGCAAAAGCAGAAATGCTAATCAATGCCCAATTGAACTGCGAGCCAGAACGATACTTGCCGCGTGATGGTGAAATTGTTCTCGCCCTGCCATGCCGAAGTTCGACCGATGGTTGGCCAACCTTATTGCTCGCTCAGATCGGCGGTGGAACGCTGAACATCGTTCAAGGACCTGCGTCGGCCTATCCGGCCCTGTTGTCGGCACTTGGCCTGCGAAACGATGCAAGCCGCACCCTTCTAGCCGCCGAAGTCCGGGCTCTGTGGTCGGCGCCCATAGTCATCGGAAGCCAAGTCGATCAGGCTTTGATCCGCGAGCTCTGGTCGGATGCTCGGCTTGCCAACAGCCGTTTTGCTTATGCTGAAGCCGAGCAGACCTTGCGCAGGGCGCTCGAAGTTCAAATCCGCATTTTTGGCGAGGATGACGCTGTAAGCAACGCACTTTTTCTCGACATGGCGATGGTCGTTGCAAATCTTGGCCGATTTGACGAGTCAGATGGCCTTCTGCGCCGCGCAGCGCCAATTATAGAACGGTCGCCAAGTGCGGCCGAGCGAGCCCGCCTAGCAACTTACCGAGCCAATATTTCAGCATTGCGCGGTGATTATGTCGCGGCCCGCACCGAAGCCGGCGATGCCGTCGCGCAATGGCGGGCAATAACCGACGCTCGCCCAGTCACTGATGACACGGCCTCGGCTCGGGGTGAAATGGCGATGGCCCTAAACCTTGAAGCTTTTGTGCAAATGCGCAGTGGCGACACAACCAGCGCCAATGTGCTTGCAAGTCAGGCGTTACTGGCGCTGGCCGCAGCGCCTGCAACGCCGGTTTGGTGGCGCGCCGATGTAATGGGGGTTCTTGGCGAGACCAGCCTGTCAGATGGTAGGCTGGCCGCTGCCGAAGCTTACTTCAACGCCGCGATCAAGATCCGCAAGGATGCTTTTGGGGAGGGCGCGGGAACGCTGCGTATGCGGACGGCGCTGGCGCGCGCATACCAATCAGAGGGCATGAATACTAATGCCATCATTGCTTATCGCGAAGCACTTACGATCGCCCGCGGACTACCGCGAGACAGTTTGCCGTTTACCGATGAAGACTTGATGCCGCTGGCAGCGGCAGTTGTCGATTTTAGTGCGGGCATCTCTGACGACAAGCAACGTCAGGGTTTGTTTACCGAAGTTTTCGATGCCTTTCAATTTGCCCGTAAGCCAGGCCGGGACCGCACAATTGCCTTAACGGCCACGCGGCTCTCGTCAGGCTCTGTTGAGTTGTCAGCCTTGTTGCGGCGCGTCGAGGACGATAATCGTGAGTTGGCCCGTATTCAAAGTGAATTGGCACAGCAGCAAGCCCTTGCGGCCGATGAACGCAATCCCGAAACCGAAGACGCGCTCATTGCGCAGATCGCTAGCCAAGCGCCGCGCATCGAGGCATCTCGCGCAGAAATCGCCGCGCAATTTCCCGACTATCAAGCTCTGACAGAAGAAAAGTTGCCGCAGCTTGACGATGTTCGTTCCCGGCTGCGAGAAGATGAAGCCCTAGTTTCATTCCTGCTCGGCAGGGACAAATCATTTATTCATCTCGTAAGGCGTGATGGAACGATCGTTGCGGAAGTGCCGGCTGGCGCAGGCGATATCGCCACAAGTGTAAAAAGCTTGCGCCGCGGACTTGAAATCGAGGGAAGCTCGGTTGCTGATTTTGATCTCGAAACCGCGCACCAACTGTTTTCCCAATTACTTGGTCCTGTCGTCCCGAAGCTCGGCGGAATAAAGCGTCTGATTATTGTGCCAACGGGAGCTCTTGCGAGCCTGCCATTTGGCCTACTTGTCACAGAGCCGTCATATACTAAAAACTACAGCAGCGCCGCTTGGCTTTCCCGCCAATTTTCTATCACCCATAGCCCGTCAATCGCCAGCTTTATCGCGCTGCGTTCCACGCAGCTTGTCGGCAAGCCGAGCAAACTGCTGCTGGCTGTCGCCAACCCACTACTCGGCCCCCTGCAGAGTAAAGGGTCCACAGGTGCAAAAGCGGCGCGGGCTGGGTTTTCGAGCCTGTTAGGCAGTTGTCGCAAGGATGGCCCGGCGTCACCCGAAACACTTCGCATGCTGGTGCCATTGCCCGAAACCGCCAGCGAGGTCGCCGCAGTCGCGGCAGCACTCAACGCACCCAACGCAGAAATTATGCTCGCTGCGAATGCAACCGAAGCCAATCTGCGCAGTAAGTCCCTGTGGGACTATCGCATATTGTACTTTGCCACCCACGGCGTCTTGCCTGGCGAATTGAAGTGCGAATCCGAACCCGGGCTCGTGCTCACACCGCCCGCTACAATTGCGGCAACGCGCTCCACCGACGGATTGCTTGACGCCAGCGAGATCGCCACACTGGAACTTCGCGCCGACCTCGTAGTGCTGTCAGCCTGCAATACCGCTTCGGACGGCAGCGGAAAACTAGGCGGCGAGACCCTGTCGGGGCTGGCCGAAGCCTTTTTCTATGCAGGCGCCCGCAGTTTGTTGGTTAGTCATTGGCAGGTGCCGTCGGCGGCGACTGCGCGTTTGATGATCGATGTCTTTAAGGCCGTCGGCGCCAACCCTGAACTGTCAATCGATATAGCCCTCGCCCAAGCGCAACTTAAGGCAATAGAAACCCCGGCCACGGCGCACCCATTCTTCTGGGCGGCCTTTGTGCTGATCGGCGACGGTGCCTCATCTCCACTTAACGAAAGTGCCTCTGCATGAATTGGAAGGCGCTCGCTGCAGGGCTTGCGCTCGTCCTTGCGTGGCCCGCCCTCGCCACGCCGATGATTGTCGTTGAAGCGCGCGGTGGCGGCCTAAAGCCCGGGATGCGCATCGATAGTGCGCGCACGGTTAAGCTCGTCGAGGGCGAAAAAATAGTTCTGGTCGCACCCGATGGCCGGATGTCCACATTGCGTGGTCCCTATTCTGGTCCGGCCGTCCGTAACGCTGGATCAGTGCAAAACCCACGCGTGGCGTTGGCAGCACTTATCGCCACCCGTAAAGACCGTGCTAGCTCAGTCGGGGCAGTTCGGTCCGGAGCCAGTGCCGCGCCATTGCCTGATCCTTGGCTTATAGACATCTCGCGCGGCGGCGACCGCTGCCTAAAAGATGGCGAAAAGCCGGTCTGGTGGCGTCCGGAGAGCTTCGCCGATCAGGCCTTTTCAGTATTTCCCGTTGATCGCTCGTGGCGCGCAGATTATGTATGGAAGGCGTCTACAGATCGCATGACGCCCCCCGATATTGTCGGGCTTGACGATTTAAAAACCTTCATAATCCGTGCAGATGGTCAGGAATATCCTCTCCGTATCAACATGATACCGCGTGATATAGACGATCCTCTGGTGATCAGCGCCTGGATGCTGGAAAAGGCATGTGTTCAGCAGGCTGACGCATATCTAAGGGCGATCGGCAAAGATCTTGACGAGAGCGCACCGATGGCAGGCCTTAGTGTGTCGCCCACCGGGTTGATACAAAGATGAACAAGGCAACCCGGCAGATCTTGGCAGCGATCGCAATTGCATTTGCCGCTACTTTTCTAAGTGGCAGCAGTGTCCGCTTCATCGCGCCGCTGGCAAATCTGGAAACAAAGCTCGCTGATATTCGTGTCGCAGCGATGCAGCCAGCCATGCCGCCATCTTCGGATGTGGTAGTCATAGCCATAGACGAGGCGACACTGGCCGCATTTTCGTATCGATCGCCCGTTGATAGGGGCCTTATTGCTGATCTGATCGAACAACTTGAAGACAAGGGCGCCGCCGCAATCGGGGTAGACATCATCGTCGATCAACCCACCGAAGCCGCCAAGGATGAACGGCTGCGCAAGGTCATCCTATCGACCCGCACGCCGCTGGCCTTCAGCTTCAGTTCGGCCCCCAATGTCGTTAATGCCGAACAGCTTGCCTACATGGAGGCGTTTGTTCCGGAGGATAAGCGCGCGGAGGCAAATCTGCTGACCGATCCGTTTGACGGGTTAGTCCGCCGCATCAACCCCGGCGGCACTGTCCTTAATGGACGGCGCGTTGACACCCCTCAGCATCCAGCTGGTTTTGTAAGGAAATTGGTCGGAATGCGGGGCATAAAAGCGCCTCTGGTTCCCGTCGACATCGCTTGGCGTGCACAGCCAGATGCCGAAAACACGCCTTTCCCGACTTTTTCGGCAACTTATCTGCAGTTTTTGCCTCCCGAACTGATCAAGGGCAAGATCGTGTTAATCGGCGCAGTGCTATCGATTACAGATCGCCACAGAACCCCGCTTTCCATAATTGACGATGGCGATCGGGGCAACATGCCAGGCGTTATGGTTCAGGCACACGGCATCACCCAGATTTTGGAGGGGCGGCGTCCCCCAACGGTACCTGTGTCATGGACCATTGGGCTATTGGCGCTTTTCGCCATAATCGGCACCGGATTAAGCCTGTTGCGAATGGGCATCGTCTTCAATGTCGGTATCAGCGTCGTAATCACGATTGTGTATTGGGTCGGCGCAATCTTGGGCTTTGGCAAAGGTTTACCAATGTTGCCGCTATTCGGACCGACACTGTCGCTATTCCTTGCTTTGTGGATGATGGACCTGATTATTGGACGCGGCGAACGCAAACAGCGCGAATTTGTTCAGAGCACATTTTCGCGCTATGTCTCGCCGGCAGTGGTCGACCAGTTGATCGCCGATCCGAGCTCGGTTCAAGTGTCGGGTACCAAGCGGGACGCGACCTTCATCTTCACCGATATCGCTGGCTTTACCACATTGTCTGAAAAATTGGAGGCCGAAGAACTCTCCGAAGTTCTAAATGAATATCTCGACGGCGCATGCGAGATTATCCTGAAATATACTGGCACTATCGATAAATTCATCGGCGATGCTATCATGGCGATCTTCAACGCTCCGATACCGCAGGCCGATCATGCCGAGCGTGGAATTCGTTGCGCGCTCGAACTCGATGCCTATGCCGAAGACTTCCGAAAGGACTGCAATGCTAGAGATATTCCTCTTGGTGTGACCCGCATCGGCATCCACAGCGGCCTATCAATCATCGGCAATTTTGGATCGAAATCACGCATGGATTTCACTGCGCTTGGCGACACCGTCAACACCGCCGCGCGCACTGAAGGCGTCAACAAATATTTCGGTACGCGCGTCTGTTGCACGCAACAGGTCGTCGACCAATGCCCCGATCTCGAATTTCGACCGATTGGCGACATTGTGCTTAAAGGCAAGGTGGAGGCAACGCGCCTATATACGCCTGTGGCCGCTACCGATGCGCCCGAGCTAATAGCGGGTTATCGCCGGGCCTATGCCTTACTTGAAGCCAGCGATCCAAATGCCGTCGATTGCCTGGCGAGCCTTTCCAAGGATTTTCCGGAAGATCCCATCATCCGTTTCCATCAGGATCGGATTGCACTCGGGCTGCTGTCCTCGCGTGTGGTGATGGATGACAAATAAACTTCGAGCTTTCGCATATGTTATGCCTATATTTTACGTTGCACCGACCGTGATGGCGATGCACGCTGCGCCTGTCATCGCCCAAATCGTCCGGCCACCGCCACAGGCCGATATTTCGCGCCAGCGGATCCAACCGCTGCCCCTTCCAGAGACGCCATTACAATTGCGCATTCAGAACCCTGAAAAGGCAAGCGTTCCAAAAGCGGTGGATGAAATCGAGTTTTCGATCACCCGCATCAAGGTAACTGGTGCAACACATTATCCGGAAGCGCGTTGGCGCGCAATTTTTGCTTCGCTTGAAGGTAAGAAAATCGTTTTGAGCGACTTGCGTGAGGCCGCCAATAAGCTTGAAAACCTCTATCGCGCCGACGGCTTTTTTCTAACCCGGGTTTTCATCGCTCCGCAAGAGGTGCGCGACGGCACCCTTGAAGTACAGGTAGTAGAAGGGTTCTTAGCCAACGCTTTTGTCCAAGCACCGAACCAAGCAAGCCGGAAGCTGACCCAGGCAATGATCACCCCGGTGCTCGGCCAGCGCCCGGTGCGCTTCCTTGATCTTGAACAAAGGCTGCTCCTGCTAAATGATACACCAGGTATGGCCGTGACCAGCGTACTGCGTCCAGGGGGCACGCTGGGCAGTAGCGATATCTTGCTGACGACCGTCAAGCCACCAAGGACTGCCTTTGCCGCGGTGGATAATTCGGGTTCCGACGTCGTGGGACCAATAAATTATTCGCTTGGTACAACGATCTTTCAGCCCTTTGGCAGACCTGGCGCGCTTGACCTGTCGCTGGCTTCGTCCGGTGAAGGCTTTGGCGAGCTTCAAGCAGTGAGTGCCCGGTATGCAACACCGCTTGGTAATAATGGTATGGTGGGCAGTATCGGCGCGCTAGTCGCACACGCCGCGCCGGGCGGTCTAATTCGCGACCTTGATGTACAAAGTCTATCGGGCTCGCTGAGCGCAAGTCTGCGCGTGCCATTGCTACGGTCCCGGGCTAATTCTATCTATCTTGATGCTGGGATGACGTTGAACCGCAGCTTCGTCAAGGCGTTGGGCACAGAGATTAACGACGACCGGAGCACAGTTGCCAGCCTTGGCCTGCAGTGGCGACAGGTCGGTTGGCTGGCGGGCGACATGACATTTGGCGTTAACCTGCTCCACGGCCTTGGCCTATTGGGTGCGAACGGTGCCGATGCGCCCTTGCCGTCGGTCCAGGGGTTCAATCCAAATTTTCTGCGGCTGACCTATCAATTCCAGCGCAATCAGCCGATCCTTGGCCCGATCGGCGCGAGTATGACATTGCAAGGCCAATATACCACCAACCGCCTGCTCTCGGGGGAGCAAATCTCCTTCGGCGGGCGCGGCATCGGGCGCGCCTATGATCCATCAACGGTGGCTGGCGAGCGCGGCGTTGGGGTAGTTGGTGAACTGTTTGCATCACTTGCGGGTGTGCAGGTGCCCAACTTCATTGAGGGCACCCAAGTCTATGCTTTCGCCGACTGGGCGCAAACCACTGCGCTCGCTTATGAGGCAACACCCAAACAAAGCGCGACCATTTCCTCGCTTGGGGCGGGAGCGCGTTTCACGCTGATCCGCCGGTTGTCGATCGACACGCAGTTCTCTTCGGCGCGCCATGCGCTACCGGACGGCACCAAAAGTGGCAGCCGCTTCACTCTCGGCGCAATTTTGCAGTTTTGAAAGACGATGTCATGACCAGCGCAAAAATTAGATCCGCCAATCATGGTCGAACATGCCATCCGGCTATTCACCGGCTGCCATTTCGGACGACACTGGCCTTAGCGGTCTGTATGTCTGCGCTGGCCGCCGCCAATGCTCAGGACCCGTTCACGGTCAAAAACGGAAACGGAACCGCCACATTCGCACGCAGCGCCGACAATAAGACATTAACGATTACACAGACCACACCCCGAGCAGTACTCGACTGGTCAGAAATCTTTTTGCCAGCCGACGAGACTTTAAACTTTGTCCAACCTAATAACCTGTCGATCACGCTTAACCGGAGCACAGCGAGCACAACGTTACCGTTCCAAATTGACGGCACTGTTAATGCGACTGGTCAAGTCTGGATCCTCAACCCAAAAGGCGTGATCATAGGCTCGACCGGCCGCGTCAATGCCGCCGGGGTCCTTGCCACCACGGCCAGCATCAGTGATGCTGACTTCATGGATCTCAATAAAAGTAGTTTTGTATTTTCTAACGCAACAAACGCGGCTCTCACCAATTATGGTCAGATCAACGTGCCATCGGGATATGCCGTCCTTGCTGGCAGGAAGGTCGAGAACATCACTTCCAGTGCCAACAGCGAAGCATTGATAAGCGCCAGTTTGGGAAAGATCGCGCTGGGTGGAGGCCGAGACTTTACTATTGATTTTGCGGGTAATGGGCTGGTGTCATTCCTGGTGGCCGACCCGGCGGCAGCCACCGCGGCGGGAGCCACCGCCAATTTCTCAAACAGTGTCTCAAATGGCGGCAAAATTGTAGCCGATGGCGGCACGATCCTTATGACGGTACGCAGCGCTGTCGACATTATCGGCAACGTCATCAATAACACGGGCATCGTACAAGCAAAGACCGTCAGCAACAATGGTGGCGTGATAACCCTCGATGCAGGCCCAAATGGACTGATAACCGTCGGCAGCTCTTCCGTCGGCGGCTCTTCCGTCGGCAGCTCTTCCGTCGGCAGCTCTTCCGTCGGCGGCATTATCGATGCCAGCGGTGGTACCGGTGTGAATGGCGGTACTATAACCCTCACCGCCTCTTCTATAGATATTAACGCAGCCAGTACGCTGTTGGCAAATGGTGGAGCCGCTGGCACTGCCATTGGGGGTAGCACTGGAGGCACAATAAATCTGCTCGCTAATCCCGCAAATTCGCAATCCTCCATGCAAATTGCAGGAACGTTGCTGGCCGATGGCGGAACAAATGGCGGCAACGGTGGAACGATTGATATTCAGTCTTCTAACCTCAACCAAACCTCAGCCAGTAAGTTGCAGGCAATTGCTGGAAGCACTGGCACTGGGGGCAAAATAAATCTGCTCGGTAATCTGGCAAATTCGCAATCCTCCATGCAGATTGCGGGAACGTTGCTGGCCGATGGCGGAACATCCGGTGGCGATGGCGGAACGATTGATATCAAGGCTTATAGCCTAAACCAATCCATGACGGCATCTGCCCGCGGCCAAGGCACTAGCGGCCTGGCCGGCAACATCAACATCACCTCCCCATCGATCGATGTTCTAGGCACGGCAACAACGTCGACGGGCAACACCAAAATTCTGGCATCTCAGGTCTGGTCATGGCTCAATGGCAGAACAAATGTGGCGCTTCGCGCGCAAAATCCAACAGCCGCAGATACTGATGGAAATGTGACGATCTATGCGTTCGACAACAAAACCGCCGTCCCTCGTACAAAATTGTCGCTTGGCGCCACCGGCGATGTGGTAATCGCAAGCGGAGTTAACATCACGGCGCAATCGGGCCTATCGGTCGCGCTGCAATCCGACAGCAACGTTAATGGCTCTGGCAGCGTCAAACTTGCCGGAAAGATCGACACCGGCGACACCGCTCAGGCTGGAGATGATGCATCCATCCTTATCAATGGCAACGTCAAACTTGGTGGCAATAGTGACCTCATTTCAAAGGGCTCCGTTGTCGTAACAGGCAATATCAGCCGCGATGCGGGCGCAACTAGCGGCGTCAATCTAAGTGTGACCGCCTCAACTTTGAACACCGGATCCACAGCTGTGAACAGCGG
>Ga0114973_10001512_pt1 | contig 17305 bp, 15 predicted proteins | sample M_140807_MF_Meta_FD_87025 | JGI IMG/M metagenome (GOLD analysis project Ga0114973, IMG submission 87025) | Freshwater microbial communities from Lake Montjoie, Canada to study carbon cycling - M_140807_MF_MetaG | ecosystem: Environmental > Aquatic > Freshwater > Lake | place: Lake Montjoie...
AACATCGGGTAAGGCGTGGGTTGCCGTGATGAACGGCTTGGCTCTGGGTGGCGGGTTTGAGCTGGCTCTAGCATGCCATTACCGCGTCCTTGTCGATGACCCCAAAGCTGTGGTTGGCCTGCCCGAGGTCAATGTCGGACTATTGCCAGGATCGGGCGGTACGCAACGCCTTATCCGCATCGCTGGAATGAAGATCGGCACAGAGCTGCTGCTTTCAGGACGCGCGGTCAAAGGCGCAGAAGCTTTGGCGCTGGGCATTGTTGATGCCGTTGTTCCAGTCGCCGAAATGGATGCAGCGGCTCGGGCGTGGCTCGCCACGGGTCCCGATCCGGTCAAGCCCTGGGATGTAAAGGGCTATGCCCTGCCCGAACAACGCGGGCTGATTATCCCGGAATATTCCGCCGGAATGATGATCACATCGGGATCGGTTGCCAAATCAGGCTACAACCTGCCTGCCCCCATCGCGATCCTGTCGTGCATCTATGAGGGTGCGATACTGCCTTTTGATAAGGCGCTGGCGGTCGAATCCAAATATTTCGCCAAGCTTTTGACCAGCCCGGTTTCGCGTAACATCATCCGAACGACGTTTCTGTCAAAGGGCGCTGCCGAGCGCGGTGCTGGCAGGCCTGCTGGCATCCCAAAGGCCGAATTCAAAAAAATCGGCGTGCTCGGCGCAGGCATGATGGGCGCCGGTATCGCGCTTGTTTCGGCGCAAGTCGGCGATGATGTTGTCCTAATCGACCGCGACGTCGAAAGTGCAACCAAGGGCAAAGCCTCTTCCGAAACCGTTCTCGGCAAACAGATCGCGCGCGGCAGCATGGCGCAGGACAAAGCCGACGCGATTCTTACCCGGATAACTCCGACCGATGACTTCGCCTTGCTTGAAGGGTGCGACTTGATCATCGAGGCCGTGTTCGAAGATATCAACATCAAGGCTGAAACCACCCGCAAGGCTGAGGCGATTATCCCAGCGACCACGGTCTATGCGTCTAACACATCGACTTTGCCGATCTCGACATTGGCCGAGGCGTCGGCGCGGCCCGACCAGTTCATTGGGCTACACTTCTTTTCGCCCGTTGACCGCATGGGTCTAGTGGAAATCATCAAGGGCGCAAAGACCAGCCCGGCAACGCTCGCCGTTGCGCTCGATTTCGTTGCCAAGCTGCGGAAAACGCCGATTGTCGTCAATGACAGCAGGGGCTTCTACACCAGCCGCGTGTTCCAGACGCTGATCCACGAAGGCGGCGCAATGCTGGAGGAAGGCGTTCCGCCCGCAGTCATCGAAAATGCCGCTAAGGCCGTTGGGATGCCAGTGGGGCCGCTGGCGTTACTCGATGAACTGACCTTCGATTTGCCGCTGAAAATTGTCGAGCAAGCCATCGAGCAAGAGGGCAGCAAATATATCGTCCCCGCTGGTGTTTCGGCGATGAAGAAAATGAAGGCGCAGGGACGCTCCGGCCGGAAAACCGGCGGCGGCTTTTATGATTATCCGGCTGAGGGCGGGAAAAAGCTCTGGTCTGGCCTTTCGGATATTTTTCCGGTTTCAGCTGACTATGACGTCGCAGAATTGAAGCAGCGTTTTCTCTATGCACAAGCAATTGAAACCGCCCGCTGCCGTGAAGAAAATGTTATCGAGACATCCGAAGACGGCGACTTGGGCGCAGTCTATGGCTGGGGCTTTCCCGCTTGGACTGGCGGAACTCTGTCATATATCGACACCATCGGCGTCGCAAAGTTTGTGACCGAATGCGACCGGCTCGCACAAAAGTTCGGACCACGCTTTGCGCCATCGGCATGGCTCCGGGAACGCGCGGCGACTGGCACAGGCTTCTATTGAGCTGGGAAAAATCTCAACCCATCTATGAAGACAGGCACCAAACCCGTTCTGGCTTGAGAAAAGCAGAACGGGTTTGACTTGTGACTTAGAGTCGCAAGCCAGCCCGTCGTCCATCCTTGATCGCTTCGTCAGTCGCAAACACACTCCAGCGCGCTTCACGGGCGTCTCCGATTAGATGGAGCTCCAGCGCGGTGCCTTGCAACGCATGGAAAAGCGCCTCCTCCGGCGGCTTAGATGTCACGAGGATAATGTTATCAACGTCCTCAAGCATAGTGGATTCGCCGGTGTAGATGTTCGCCAGTGCGACGTTGGCGGGATCAATCTCTTTGATCAAAGTGGTGGGAATGAACCGCACTTTTGGCAACAGCCGCTTGCTGATTACCTTATTGATGCCGATTTCGGTCACAGACATGGCAAGGCCGCTGTCCATGGTGACAAAGACGACCTCTTTACCCTGATCGGCCAGATATTCGGCAATGCCAGGTCCGACCTCGTACGACGTGTTATCGCACACGACGATTTTTTTGCCGACCCGCACGTCTTCGAGCAGCAAATCTTCGGGCGTCAGAACATGGTCAAAGTGACAGCCTGGGATCGGAGCAAGCTGGTTTTTGCTGACCCCTGTTTTGGTGTACCGCGCGCCGGTTGCGATCACCACAGCCTCCGCGCCGAGGTCGGTTAACAACGCTGGCGTCGCTTCAGTGCTTAACCGAATATCGACGCCAAGCTTGCCGAGTTGCAACGTCAGCCAGCGGATAATGTCGCTGCGATCTTCCAGCCCCGGAAGCATGGCCTGTAAGGTCACATGCCCGCCCAATATGCCCGACTTTTCAAGTAGAATGACTTGATGGCCACGCTGTGCCGCGACCATTGCCGCCTGAAGCCCGGCCGGACCGCCGCCGGCAACGACAACCTTTTTGATGACCGACGCTTTTTCCAGCGGCGGTTCGTGTTCATGGCCTATTTCGGGGTTGACGGTACAACCGACCGGATGCCCGATGCAGGACCGCAAAAAGCACCCCTCAAGATCGCCGATACAGGTGCGGATTTCAGCATCCTGCCCGTTCCGCGACTTGTTCGGCCATTCGGCGTCGGCGATGACGGATCGGGCGACGAAGATCATGTCGCATTTACCGTCTTCAATCGCCTGATCGCCATAGGCCGCACTTAAAATTCGTCCGCCGCTGACCACGGGGATATTCACGACTTTTTTAACCTCAGCCGCGGCATAAAGATGCGTGCCTTCAGGCATGTACGATGACGGATAATGAAAATGTGTCATCTGCGGCTTTTGCCCGCGCGCCGTGATCCGCAACCAATCGACTTTTCCGCTATCAGATAGCAACTTGCATATACCGAGCCCTTCGCTCAGCCCTTCGCCACCAAGCGTCGCATCGTCGGCGTTGACGGCGACGCCCAGAACGAAGTTCGACCGACACCGTTGCCGGATTCCATCGATGATCTCCATTACCATCCGCATCCGGTTTTCGAGGCTGCCGCCATAGTCATCGGTTCGATAATTGTAGAGCGGAGAGGTAAAGCTTTGCAGCCCCGCACCACCGCCAATCGGGAATTCGAAACCATCAGCGCCAGCCTCTTCGGCGTGCAGCGCGGAGATCACGTGCGCCTCCACTAGTGCCTTGATCTCGGCGACGGTCATCGAACGGGGCTGGCTGTCACTAAGCACGGTATGGGGTGCCATCCCAGAAGCCTGAGCCTGTTCCGGATCAGCCATCATCCAGACGCCCTGCACGAAAATCTTGGTACCGTGCTTGTGCGCGGCATCCACTATCCGCTTCATCGCGGGAATATCTTCGCGGGCATAAGCGCGAATGAACCAGCCCGGCGGCACCAATGGCGCGGGCGTAACCTGACAACTGGCAATCCCCATAAAGCCGACGCCACCTTTGGCTCGCGCTTCAAAATATCCCACCTGCTGATCGGTTCCGATACCCAGACCAACCATCCCGTGCGGAGACATGAAGACCCGGTTGCGGACCTCCAATGACCCTATCTTCATCGGGCTGAAAAGGTGCTTGAATTTGCTCATGATTGCGCTCCTACGCCGTAGTAAAGTGGATCATGAAAGCGGTATCCGCTGAGGCGTGCCGAATTGGGATCGCGGTTTGATATGCCTCGGACTGGAACCATTTTAACGCGTCGCCATCGCCCTTGAACTTCATGACGATCAGAGTCGATCCTGGGAAGTTGCCTTCGAGCACCTCCGGGCTTTCAGCGACCATGACTTCCACCTCGAAACCGGCGAGCGACTGATATCCCGCGCCTGCGTAAATGTCATATTTCTCAAGGTCATTCTTGTTGACCACACCCACAATGCAGGAACTCATAAGACACCTCTCCAGCTGATAGGGTCGATTATCTCGAACTCTCAATTCGCGGTTTACATCTGCTGCACGGCAGGTGCAGCACCCTTCTTTTTACCGGAGTAAAGCAGACGTTTCGGGCCGTAATGCGTGAAGGATGAAATCGATACTGTGGGCGTTCCACAGGCCAATGCCGGCATCTCCGTCAAAGGCGATTTCGGTGGTTGAGGACATATCCCAACGCTGCATAAACACCGCCGAAAGGATGGAAAAGGCGGTCCAGTAAAACAAGAATGGATCAACATTTGCCCTGAACACACCTTGATCCGCCCCGCGTTCCAATATTGGCTGGATGGAATTGGCAACGAATTGCTTTACCGTTGGAATATACTGGGAGCGGCGCGATACGTGCACTCCACGGTGCAGCCCCTGATCGAGCGTCATAGCCACCATATATGGCCGCTCCGCCAGCGCGTTGTGCACCCGTTCTGCGAAACGGCGTAATGCTTCTGAAGGCGGTAATATCTCATAGTCAGGATCTTCGAGCAGGACGCGCATCTCCTCTGCCACCCGGTCCAATACAACACCGTAAAGTTCTTCCTTGGTTTTGAAATAATGATATACCAGTTGCTTGGTGACGCCCGCGTCTTTTGCGATGGCATCAAGCCGCGCGCCGTCAAATCCATGTTCGGCAAAGGCATCACGCGCGGAAATCAGAATGCGAGCGATAGTCGTTGCAGAAGAGTGTTTGTTCAACCTTTTGATCCTTGCGCGTTCCCAAGCTTACATTAACGGTAAACTTATCAAGTCACGGCCTCGCCCGCCCGTCGATAGGTAAAGATATCGGTGAGATATTGCACTAGACCGTCGTTTAACCACATGGATTCTGGGAAGCTTATATGCGTCGCGTAACTTTCGAACTTGAACATGACCAGTTTCGCGATTCGGTCCGCAAATTCATGCAGACCGAGATTTGGCCGAATGTCGAACGCTGGCACGAAGCCGGTATTGTTGACCGCGAGGCCTTTACCAAAGCGGGTGCAAACGGACTGCTCTGCACATGGGCTGAGGAACAATATGGCGGCCTTGGGATCGAGGATTTCCGCTTTGAGCAAATTATCATGGAGGAAAACACCCGCCACGGCGATCTCGGGTTCTATCTCCATTTGCACAGCAATCTTGTAGCGCCCTATATCGCGAAGCTCGGGACAGACGAACAAAAGGCGCGGTTCATGCCGGGCATAGTCAGCGGTGAAAAAATCCTTGCGGTAGCCATGACCGAACCGGGCACTGGCAGCGATTTGGCTGGCATGAAAAGCCGTGCCGTTGATATGGGCGATCACTGGGTTTTAAACGGTTCGAAAACCTATATCTCCAATGGCATCCTTGCCGATGTCGTCGTTGTCGCGGCCCGCACCGATCCGGAAAGCAGCCACGGAATTGGGTTGTTTTTGATCGAGCGCGGGATGGAAGGATTTGAACGCGGTCGTAAATTGAAAAAGATGGGACTTAAGGCGCAGGACACCGCAGAACTCTTTTTTAATGATGTGAAGGTGCCCAAGGCCAACGTCATTGGCGATGCGACAATGGGCTTCAAATATCTTGCTCGTTTTTTAGCGCAGGAACGCTTGGTCGCAGCTATTATATTCCAGACCACCGCGCAGGTTGCGTTCGATATCACGCTTGAATACATAAAGGAACGCAAGGCGTTTGGGCAGCCTATCGGCACGTTCCAGAACAGCCGTTTCAAGATGGCCGAAATGAAAGCCGAACTTGATGCTATGCAATGCTATATCGATCAGAGTGTGCTTTTGCTTAACAACGGCGAATTGACAGCTGACGATGCTGCTGCGGCAAAGCTACTAACAAGCGAACTGGAGGCCCGTGTAGTCGATCAATGCCTTCAACTACACGGAGGCGCAGGCTATATGGAAGAATATCGTATCTGCGGTATCTATCAAGACGCGCGCATCAGCCGTATCTTTGGCGGCACGTCGGAGATAATGAAAGAAATTATCGGACGAAGCCTTGGGCTTGATGACCGGAAAAGAAACAAATGACCACGCGCTATCTGGTAGACCCTGAACTGCTGCCGATGCTGGACGCTTTTCCGCCAATGACATTGTCGGCGGAGACGCTGCCAATGATACGGTCGGCTATTCCCCAGATGATGGCGGCGCGCCCGTTGCCGGATTTTCCGGTAAGTTCCAACGTCATAAATATCCCGTCGGGTGATGACGGTCGCGATATTCGCTGCCTGCTGATCCAGCCACGGACCTCGGGCACGAACATGCCAGCCATATTGCATTTCCACGGGGGCGGGCATGTTCTGGGTATTCCCGAAATGGACCAGCCACAGTTGATGCGGTGGGCGGCGGAACTGGGATGCCTCGTGCTTTCGGTTGATTATCGCCTGGCCCCCGAAACGCCGTTTCCCGGGCCAATGGACGACGCCTATGCGGCGCTGCGCTGGCTGAACGAACAATGCGATATATTGGGCATCAATCCGGATCGCATCGCAGTCAGCGGCGGCAGCGCTGGTGGCGCGATGGCCGCCTGCCTATGCTTAATGGCGCGTGATCGCGGCGAGTATAAAATCGCGTTTCAACATCTTGAGGCACCGCGCCTTGATGATCGATTGGCGGCGTCGGAAGATGCTAATCCGTTCACAGGCGAATTTGTCTGGACCCGCGCAAACAGTGCGTTTTGCCGGGACGCCTATTTGGGAATAAATACCGCAGACCCATATGGTTCGGCTGCCCGCGCAACGTCACAATCCGACCTGCCTCCCGCTTACATCGCGGTCGGATCGCTTGATCTGTTCGTCGACGAATGTCTCGCCTATACTGCGCGACTTACCAGAGCAGGAGTACCGGTGGAGTTGATCGTCTATCCCGGCTGTTTTCACGGTTTCAAAATTGCCGCAGAAGCAAATGTTACGATACGGGCCGAAGATGACAACATCCGAGCGCTTCGCAAAGCGCTGGCGTGAGCAGTCCCCTAGACGTTGAAAAGCTGCAGGAATATAAAATTCCCCACGCAACAGATGATTACGACCCCCGCGATGCAATTATTTATGCTCTCGGGGTTGGAGCTGGGCTCGACCCTGCGATTAACGAGGTTGATTTCCTCTATGAACGCCAGTTGCAAGTCCTGCCAACCATGGCGCTCGTATTGGGTACACCGGGCTTTTGGCCAATGGACCCAAGCTGCGGGCTCGACTGGATAAACATATTGCACGGCGAGCAGCGGCTAACGCTGTTCCAGCCGCTCGATCCTGCTGGCACGCTATTGGGTGAAACCATTGTCACTAACATTGCCGATAAAGGCCTTGGCAAGTCGGCTTTGGTGCGCGCCGTGAAGACGCTGAAAACCCTCAGCGGGGCGTTAGTAGCCGAATCAACCGAGACATGGGTGGTGCGCGGTGCTGGAGGGTTTGGCGGCGAGCGGGAGTTGCCGGGCGACGTCTTGCCGCCGGTGCCAGATCGCAGTCCTGACATTGTCGCGACTTTGCCAACATCGGTTACCCAAGCTGCAACCTACCGCCTGTCCGGCGACCGTAACCCGCTGCACATAGATGGCGCGACCGCAAGGCGCGCTGGCCTTGACCGGCCGATATTGCACGGGCTTTCGACATTAGGTGTGGTCGCTCGCGCACTCATACACGCGTGCTGCAGTGGCGACGCCGCACGATTGAGCAGTATCGACGCGCGCTTCACGGCACCGGTTTATCCCGGCGAGACGATCACGACAGAAATATGGAATATGTCGGGAACATTGCATTTTCGGTCGAGCGTCAGCGAGCGCAAGCTGGTCGTGATTGACCACGGCGTCGCAACGATGGACGCTTTTGCAAAGATCTAAGTCTCGGGCTTGAAGCAATAGGCGCAAATCTTGTTGCCATCGGGGTCACGCAAATACGCGCCATAAGCGTTCGGCACCGCGCCGCGCGGGCCAGGCGCACCTTCGTCGCTGCCGCCTGCGGCAAGTCCCGCGATATGGAACGCATCAACAGCTGCACGATTGGGTGCTTTGAAACCAATGGTCGCGCCATTGCCGGGATTAGCAGCGCTACCATCAATCGGGCGCAAGACCAGAAACTCGGCAGCGCGGTTGCCATAAGCAAGTCCCTGATCGAGAAAATCGCCAAGCCGGACAATCCCAAGTGGAGCCAGTGCCGAGTCATAAAAACGTCCCGCACGGGAGACGTCATTCGTCCCGACGCAATTATGTGTGTAGATGCCCATTGGTTTCAGGCTCCTCGGCGGAGTTTAGCTTTAGGAAATAGATCGCAACAGCCGCCAGCAACGAGCCCATCGCCATCAGCATCATTACGCTGGCAAGCGGCGTTCCACCGGCGAACAATATGCCAGCCAATGCCGGTCCGACCACCGCCCCTGCGCGGCCCGTGCCGATGCCAAAGCCCGTGCCCGAAGCCCGCACATGGACAGGGAAGGCTCGCGCGAGAATGACGTAGAACGCCACAGCGGCGCCGTTGATAAAGAACCCCGTTATTCCTGCGACCAAGGCGAGCACCTGCAAATCCGGCGTTGTTCGCCCGAACAGAGAGACCATAACGAACGACCCCAGCAGAGCAGCGATGGTCACAGGCTTGATCCCGAACCAATGCGTCAGCACCCCGTAAACTGCTCCACCCGTCGCGCCGCCCAGCATCGCCCAAATCAGGATGTCCGCTGCCGAACTGGCATCAAACCCAAGGTCGACGACAATCTTGGGTATCCATTTCATGAAGAAATAATAGCAACTGACATGAGTGAAATAGGCAAAAGTGACGAGCAAAGTCGTGCGGATGAGCGATGGCCGGAAAATGTCAAACACCGACCTCATGTTCTTGGCGCTAGACACAGGCGGAAGCGCCGAAATATTTGGTAATCCGAAGCGGAAGAGAGTCCGGTTAATCCGTTGCAGCGCGTTCGAAGGGCGTTTTTCGGCAAGAAAGGCTGGCGATTCCGGAATGAAAATCAACACCAACGGGATGAACGCAGCGGTCGCCACAGCGCCGAAAACAAAGATACTGCGCCAATCACCACCTTCAAGCAATTGCCGTGCCACAAGGCCGCCCCCGACAGCGCCCAGCGGATAGCCGATGACCATCAGCGACAGCGACAAATTGCGCCATTTGCGGCTGCTAAATTCAGCGACAACAGCATTGATCGCAGCGAGCATTCCACCAATGCCCAGCCCAGTTATCACGCGCCAAATCGAAAGCTCGGTGATGCTCGACGTCCCTGAAACCATATACATACCGAGCGTCATAGCCATCAGGCACACAAGTATTGTCGGTCGCCGGCCGAAACGGTCTGCTGCACCTCCAAGCACGATTGATCCTACCGCCATCCCGATGAGTTCCATCGACAAAACCCAACCGAGCGCGTCTCTCTTTAAGCCCCATTCATCGGCGATCCCAGGTGCCGCAAAACTGATGGACAGCACATCGAAGCCGTCTAGCGCGTTGAGTAATATTGTAACGACAACCGCAGCGATCTGCCACGCACCCATAGGGTGCGTGTCGATTACTTCTTGGGGGCTCTGCGGGACTTCTTTAGACATCAGGCTGTAGCATCGTCCTTTTTTTCGACGGGAGTCAAGTTGCTCATAAACGCGTAAAAATCGGGTCCAAGTTCGGGAAGGTCCATTCCCAACCGCTCAGCCAAATAGGCTGTCATCAGATTGGCATCGAGCGATTTATTATCTGGCGCAATATTGCCAATACCGACTTGCCGGTCAAACGCTCCGACCACGACCAGCGCCATTCGCAATGCGACAACGACATCGTAATAATCAAGATGCTCGGCCTTGCGGCCAACCGCTGTTTCCCAAATGGCGATGGTCTCGTCGCGGGTAGGCAGGCCTTCCAGCCGGTCCACGCCAAAACGTCTGCTGAACAAATCGTCGAAGTAAAGCCACCAGGCAAGGTCAAGTTCAGACGGCCCCAGTGCCGCCAGTTCCCAATCGATCAGCGCATTCACTGATCCGTCGGCGGCGAACATGACGTTGGAGGGCGTGCTGTCGCCCCACAGCACATTCACCGGCGTTCCGGACGGCTGGTGCGCGCGGATATAGTCCATCGCCGCATCGACATAGCGCATCGCGCGATCTTTACGGCAGCCACGATACCATGCCTCAAGATGGCCAAGATATTGGTCAAGCCCGGGCGTTCCCCAATCCGCATTGGCCAGAAAACCAAAGCCATCCTTTTGCCAGTCGATCTTGCTCATCTGGGCAAAGGCTTGGACGGCGTTTTGCCATGTCCGATTGCGCTCTGCCGGAGACATGTCTGCAACCCAACCTGCGCTGTTGTAATTCGGTCGCTGCGTTGCCGACTGGCCGTCAACCCGTCCCATAACCAAAAATGGCATGTCGAGCACATCCGGATCCAACTCTATTCCGACCCATTCGGGCACAGGTGTCACCTGCAACCGGTCAAGCGATGCCATCATATTGCCCTGCAGCGCAAGGCTAGACCCCAAAACGACTTCAAAATCGGTCGGTTGGCGACGGACCACCAAAGTCCGCGATTGCGCTCCGTCGGCGTCGTTGTAGTCAACGTCAACAAAGAATATCTCGGCCGAAAATCCCGAACCGAGCGAGATCTCCATCGGGCGAAGGTTGACGTTCCGCCATCCATTGACATTTGATTCCAGCCAATCACGCAGCCGCGCGCGTACTTCATCCGACGCCATCGCCATGACTACAGCCCCCTTGCTACCAGCGCTCGCTTCAGTTCGGTGGTTAGCGGCCCCATGTCAAACGGCGACGAGCCGTGGAGGAGAATTTCATCGGCGCCTGCATCCAGATAGGCCATCAACTGGTCAGCGCACTGTGCCGCAGTCCCCACAGCTGCACCCTCGTCAATCCAATGTTTGGGCAGTATCCGGCTGACGTCAACCAACTCTTGCCGTGTGTAAGCCTGGTCCGCAGGTTTACCGTTTAGGCACGCGATTTTTGGATGGGCGCGTATTTCATCGAGCACCGATTTATCCCAGCCGTTTATTTCGACAATCATATCACCAAAGCCCGGCAATTCGAAATAGGTGATAGCGCGACCACCGACCACAGCTTCCTCCTCGTCCTTCGGCAAATCGGGGGCGACTATGATATTGTGATAAATCCGCACGCCCATGGGATCACGTCCAGCCGCTTCAGCGGCATCGCGAACAATTTTCGTGCTGTTCCGGACACCGTCCGGTGACACGAAGGGATGCAACAAAACGCCGTCACAATGCGTACCTGCAAATTCCAAGGACTTAGGGCCAATAGCGGTGAAGATGATCGGCGGTACTTTGCCTTTATGCATATCGGTCAACTTCAGCATCGGAAACTTCCCGAGTACGCCCTCATAATCGACCGTCTCACCCTTCCAAAGGCTGCGCATGATCGAGATACAATCAGCCAGCCGCTCCATCGTGATTGCCGGTGCGCCGAGCATCTTCATATAGGCAGGAACAGCCCTGGCGAACATGATGCCAAAGCGTTCGCCACTCATCGCCTGCATCAAATTGGCAATGCTCGCGGTAACAATAGGATGCCGCATCGTAGAGTAAAAGGTGCCGTTTATCCGTATCTTGGAGGTCGCTTCGCTGACCGCACCTGCAAGAACCGCAGGCTCTTTCAACGCGAACCGTTCCGAAATCCACACGGCGCCAAGCCCGATCCGTTCGGCTTCTTGCGCCTCGTTAATCGCGCGCCGCGGGTCCTCGACCCGGCCAGGCAGCACATAGGTACCGAATTTTTCGAAAAGTGCCTGCACACCTGCTTCCTCTGCCATCGCGGCGCTCCTTTTTGTCGGTTAATTGCTGACCATGCCATCGCCGCGCGCGTTCGTCTATCAACCTATCGGCAGACAGGCCGATGAACGGCGGCGATAAGCGAACATCCAGCCCAACCAATGAAGAGGTGACAATTAATGGACGCGCTGCAAACGCTATTGGCTGAAAACGAGATTAAGCGCCTGAAGGCGTGCTATTGCCGTTTTCTAGATACCAAGGATTGGGACGGCCTAAGGTCTTTATTTCTTCAAGACGCCGTGCTGGATGTCCAGCAGGATACCGGTAACCCGCCAATCCATGGCCGCGCGGCGATTATCGAGCAAATACGTTTTGCGGTCATCGATGCCGCATCAAGCCATCAGGTGCATACTCCCGAAATCACCCTCGCCCACGATGACACAGCCCAGGGCGTTTGGGCGATGCAGGACCGCGTTGTATGGCAATCTGGCAAGTCCCCCATCCCCGGTGTGGCGTCGATAACCGGCTATGGCCAATATCACGAATCATACCGTAAGTCAGATGACGGATGGAAGTTCGCGTCACTAAAGCTCACACGCTTCCACGTTGACATGCACCCCGACTAAATCAATCCCACTGCAGTTCAAGCGCCGGAACAAAGGTGATGTTGCCAACGAAATAGCCAAGTTCGAACCCGTCCTTGACGCGGAACGAGGGAATCGCTTTCAACAACTCTTCCAGCGCCACTTGCAATTCAAACCGTGCCAGATGCATACCCAGGCATTTGTGAATTCCGCCACCAAGAGCGATGTGCGGCGCTTTGCGGTCAAAGCGCACTTCCGAGGGACTATCGTGCATCTTAGGGTCCTGATTTGCGACCGGCGTACAGACGGAAACATATTCGCCCGGCATGATTTTCTGCCCGTGAATTTCCAGTTCCTTGGTCGCAATGCGGAACGCAGTCACAGGTCCGAATACGCGGAGAAATTCTTCAACCGCCAGTACGATCTGGTCTGGATTGTTGCGAAGCTGCTGCTGCTGTTCAGGATGACGCGCCAGCCAGGTAACGATATTGCCCAGCATAGTGGTAACGGTATCGAGCCCGCCGAGGAACAGGTTAAAGCAATGACCAAGCACTTCTTCGTCGTTCCATTTACGACCATCTTCGGCCTCAAGGTCAAAGATTTTAGTGATATAGTCGTCGCGCGGTGCCGCCCGGCGGGCAGCAATTTCGCCTTTCAGATAATCAACCGCATTTTTGACTGCATTACTGCGCACTTCCCAATCATTGGTATGCAGCATGTTTTTTTCCCACACAAGGAATTCGGCCATGCGATCCTGCGGCAAACCGAGCAGATCAAGCACGATGTATATTGGATAGCGCTCCGAAAATTCATTAACAAAATCGCATTCTTTGCGATCACGAAATTTATTGATCAGGTCGATGGCGCGTCCGCGCAGATCTTCCTTCATTGCCGCCATTTTTTGCGGCGAGAAACTTGGATTAAGCGCCTTTCGGTAGTGGGTGTGCATTGGCGGATCGACCTCAGTGGGTACGACCAACCAATTTTCTCCGATACTCTGCGACCATTGACCCATGCCGTTCTTGGTGAAATCATCGACGTTGCGAAGCATCGCCATCGTGTCTTCATAACCGGTCAGCAGCCAGCCCGGCTTATCACCAGGGAAAATATTGGTGACATAAGTTATAGGCCCCAGCGTCGCGTGCATTTCGGGGATGAGCGTTTCCTGAGGGCAATCCTTCACGACTTTGCGAGCAAAAAACGGTGAAGCCATTGCGTTTTTAGGATTCACATGCGGCGGTAATGTTGTTTGTGCGGCGGATGCCATAGTCACTCTCCTGAATTTTATGCTTTGTAATTAAGGCCAACTGCTCCAGCCTTAGACTTTCCAACAATAGGTTGGCAATTTACCAAATAGCCCGCTTTTGCGCCGCGATACGCCTGTTGCGTAAGGCAATGGCGCGCTCTTGCGGCGAGACGCTCCTCGTTGCAGCTGGCAAATGATCCCATACATCCACAAGTTTCACCTTGCGGATATTGGGGTTGGGCGTTGCTGTCGCGCCGAACCACCGGCCCTGCACGGCCCCGCTTTCATAGCCCGCCGTATCAAGCCAATTATGCACACCGGGATCGCGGGCCGATATGACGGTACGGAAAATGCCGTCGCTATCAACGACGCCTTGCGTGTCATTCAGGCTGGACTGGTTATTGTACCAATCGGTAGTCTCATAAAGCTCGTTCGTCAGGATGATCGACCAATATTTATAGCTGTCCGGAATTTTGACCTCGGTGATGAGCGCCTCGTCATCGGCCAGTTCATAGGCGCCTTCATAATAGCTCTGGCCTTGCAGCCCTGACATTTGCGAGACATCGAAAACCTTTAGCGCATTGAGAAAACCCTGATCACGCAGTTCCTGCACATGCGTCGGGAAGGCGAGCGCACATACTGCGGTAATGCCTGCCATTTCGCCGAACGCGTGATGAAGCGCATCAACCGTCGCCCGGCCCTTTGCTTCTTCGACATCCAATCGCACGATGCCGAACCGCGGTTCGCGCTCGACACCCCAATCACAGCTGACGATGCGGATCATGAACTTTTCGCAATTGTCATTGAGCGGCCACCAGTCGCCTTTATGACCAGCGGGCCTTTTAGGCGAAATGACGACTTCGAAATTGCCTTCGCTATCGATCTGCAAAGTATCAAAATTGCCTTGATCTAAGGCGGGATGATGCTTGCCTGTACGCAGGGTATCAGGCCCCATTTGCGCGAGGATCATCATCCGGGTCGTCCCACGATCTCCCTTCAGCAGATAACTTCCGCCCCGTTCGATCAGGCAGCTTTTGTAAATGGTATCGGCATTTGGCTGAAAAATATTCTGCGCGATGTTGAGTTCGGGAACGAACATCGGATGCCGCCGGTCGCCGACCAACGCATCCGAACTGGCGCGCGCCAATCCCGATAGCAGCAGCCGCATCGATTCCGCCATGATCTGCGGGTCGCTACGCAACCGTTCGGGAACGCGCGCACGCATTGCGTCACCCAGCGGACGAAGACCGTCGATCAATTTTCCCCATTCCAGACCGTCGCTTGTCATGCTTCCCGTTCCTCCACTCTGAACTTGCTTAAGCTTGCCATTTACCGCCGCACGCAACCTTCCCCCCGGCAGGTGAAAGCCAGCGGCTCCAAGCCAGATTGCGACCTTCAACAGGGATCGCCGCTTTATGAAATCGACTGACATGATGATCGACGTTACTTCTGCGGTTGATATCGGTGAGCCTACCCACATCGCCGCGACACTACACCTGCCCGAAGAAATGCCGAGCGGTCCGTTAGACCTTATTTTTGCGCTCCACGGTGGCGGTTACAACCGTCATTACTGGCACCCGCCTTTTGCCGACGACAGTTACAGTTTCGCGCGCTTCTTCACAGGGCATGGGAAAGCGGTACTCGCCATCGATATGCTCGGCATGGGCCAAAGCAGCACGCCCGAGCCCGAAAGCAGACTGAATCGAGCAAAGATTGCAGCTGCGCACGCGGCGGCACTCGCGCATTGCGTCGCCGAGCTTGGCCATCCGGTCTCGATCACCGGACTCGGCCACTCGATGGGCGGTCTGATGATCATCACGCAAGCTGCGGCGGATCAGGGGCTCGACCGCGTTGCAGTCCTCGGTTGGTCAAATCAGCCGATGGTGCTTGGCGATACCGACGTCGCGTCTCTGCAAGCAGGGTTGATACCATCAGGCTATCTCGCCACCCCGCGAGAGCCAATGCGGACGCTTTTCTATTGGCCGGACGTAGCAGCCGATTTGATTAAGGCCGATGAGGCGGGTGGATCGACGACACCGGCCTGTCTGGGCCGCGATGCGTTGACACCTGGTATTGTCCACGAAGCCTCCGCACAAATCCGCGTGCCAGTGCTCCTCGTTCAAAGCGAGATCGACACCAGCCCAGCCCCGGAGCGGGAGCCAAAATACTTCAGTCGATCTCCTAAAGTTGAGTTACAAATATTGAAAAATGCAGCGCATTGTCAAAATTTCGCATCAAACCGCCAATTGCATTGGACACAATTAAACGACTGGATCGACCGGACAGTCTAAAAATTCGTCCCGCGCATCGCGGCAACCGCGCCGCCGTCTACGCGGATATCGCACCCGGTAATGTAGCTGGCCGCACCGGATGCAAGAAACTCGACTGTTGCGGCAACATCGTCCGCAGTTCCCCAGCGGCCCATCGGTGTCGCGTCCGCCATTGCTTGCGCCCGGTGTCCGTTAGCAGCTTCTTCCTGCCCCATCGGCGTCCAGACAACGCCTGGAGATACCGACACTAGGCGCGCGCCGCGCTGCCCCCAATCTAGCGCGTGGCGCTCACACTTCCGAATGATGGCGCGCTTCGATGCGGAATAGGCCTGGCCTTCCATCGTGCCACCATGGATGGCGATCATCTCGGCAAGCAAAGGTTCCAGCAAATCGCACAGATTGGGCTGCAACGGCTCGCCCAGCAACGCCTGAACGGCGGCGTCCACAGGCCCAAGATGTCCCGCGACCGAGGCAATCAATATACCGACGGCTCCATCGCCAAGCAACGGTTCGACAGCGCGCTGCAGATATTCAGGAGCGACAATGTTCGCCGCGATTATAGTCCGCCAGTCGGATTGAGCCGGCGACAATCCGGCAGCGTTGACCAGTGTTGCCAACGCCCCCATGGTTGTACATCGCGCCGCGAGTTCCTCCGAAACTCTCGGGTCGGCAAGATCGCCGCTCACGGCGTGCGCCTGATGCCCTTCACTGATCAATTGAGCGGTTAACGCATCGAGGCGAGCACGATCGACGTCGGTCAACAATAACATCCGGGTCTTGGCAAGGCGCCGGGCAATCGCTGTCCCCATGCCGCCTGCGGCTCCGGTGATGATCGCTACCTGCTTCACAATTTCTTTAGGTAACGCATCGTCCTGTTCGCGGCAATGCGCCCAGCGATACCCGAAACGCCGCCGCCGGGATGGCTCCCTGCCCCGCCCAGAAACAACCCCGGCACCGCAGGTTTAGGACCGCCAAATCCTGTCGCAGGTCGATGAACGCCCGAGCGCAAAGCGCCGAAGTCAACATGAGTGACGCATCCATTGCTGACGTTCAACCGCTTTTCGCGTTCCCGGGCGGTTTCGACAAAACGGCCAACCTCATGCTTAAAGCCGTCATAATATTCGGACACTTGCGCGATGATCGACGCCATCGTGTTGTCCTTCAAGGCTGGTGACCAGCCTTCGCGCGCATCGACCGCCATAGCGGGCAAATAGAGATAGGCGATCGAGCAGCCGAGCGGCGCCTGCGTCGGATCAATGTTCGAAAGCGGGGTGAGTGAGACGGCGTGCCGGTCCG